>PPCM01000299.1_pt1 | contig 57903 bp, 43 predicted proteins | sample 1555541 | NCBI WGS metagenome assembly PPCM01 (sample SAMN05284479, study PRJNA326546) | Marine sediment metagenome, whole genome shotgun sequencing project. | isolation source: marine sediment | place: Germany: Wadden Sea | collected 2012-09-05
TCTATGATATCAATTGCACTTGTGTAACCTGTACTTAAGGCAATTGTAATATTATAACCACCAATTGGACCGTGTAAATTAGTTGCTTCTCCTATGAAATATAGTCCTTTATGTTTTTTAGTTTCCATACTATATGGTGATAACTCGCTTGTTAAAATACCACCTTTATTAACATAACTGTTTTCTTTGTCTTCTACTTTGTCTATTATAACTTGGTAACTCGTCAAGTATGTACTCAATGCTTTTCTTTCTTCTAAAGATAATTCTTTCAAATACACTTTGTTGTTGTAATTCTCTTTTATGATTCTCGTATGATTTTTAGTAAAATACTGCGTTAAGTATTTTGTTAAAGTTAAATCACTATTAGATATCTCTTCTAGTATTTGATTCGTCTCTTTGGCTGTAAAATTTATAAGAACTTTGTTATTTCCTTTTTTAATTTCTTCATCGATAAACTCAGATAAATGATAAATAACAGGACCACTTAGCCCTAGATGAGTAAATAAAATATCATGTTGGTATTCAATTTTTGTGTTTTCAATCGTTACTAGTACTTTCTTGTAACTGAGACCTTTAAGCTCCTTAAACTCTTTTACAATTTGGTGACTATAAACATGTGTTTCAGCTGGTGTAAACTTGTTGTATTTAACTTCAAAGTCTTTTGCAAACAGTAATGAATCTCCACTACTTCCTGTCTTAGGAAAACTATTTGAACCAGTAGCAATAACAACATTTTTTGTTTGATATACGTCGTCATGCGTTTCTACAATATAGTGATCATTTTTCTTTTCTATTTTGATTACTTCTTGGTTTGTTTTGATTTGGAAATCATTAATACCGTTTAATAAAGCTTCTAATATTGTTTCTGATTTCGATGTTTTAGGAAAATATTTCAAGTCATTTTCAAGAACAAGCTCGACTCCTTCGTTGTTTAAGAAGTCAATCACTTGATCCGGTCCAAACGTATAGAGAGGACTATATAGAAACTTACTATTTTTTATCGTTAAGTCACTAATGAATTCTTCCACATCTTTATTACAAGTAACATTGCAACGTTTGTTCCCTGATATCAGTAGTTTCTTTCCTACTTTTTCATTTTTTTCTAGTAATACAAAATCTACTTTTTGTCTTGCTAACGTGTTTGCACACATAATCCCAGCAGGACCAGCACCAATAATGATACAAGTGTTCACGAAATCACCTCTTTCAAACAATATTATTATAACACGTTTATACCATTAAAATACCACTCTCTAAAGAAAGTGGTATTTTAAGTTATTCTTTTCCTTGGTCTTGATATTGTAATTTATACAGATTATAGTAATGTCCTTTTTGTTTCAGTAATTCTTGGTGGTTTCCTTGTTCAAGGATTTTACCTTTTGATAGAACGATAATTTTATCGACATGTTGAATTGTTGATAATCTATGAGCAACGATTAACATCGTTCCAATTGACATCATTTTATTCAGAGAGTCTTGAATTAATTGTTCGGTTTCTGTATCAATGTTCGCAGTAGCTTCATCTAGAATCATAATACTTGGTTTATGAACGATGGTTCTTGCAAACGATAGTAGTTGTCTTTGTCCAGAAGAATAGTTGTTTCCTCTTTCACGAACTTCTTCATCGTATTTGTTCGGTAACTTGTCAATGAAGTAATCTGCATTTACGTAATGACATGCTTCAATCATTTCTTCTTCGGTAATTATATCACTTTTGAGTTTTATGTTAGAGCGAATTGTTCCACTAAACATAAATACTTCTTGAAGCATTTGTCCAATTTGTTTTCTCAACGAAGATAAATCCAAATCTTTTATGTCATGTCCATCAATTAGAATTTGACCTTTTTGGATATCGTAATATCGAGTAATCAACGATAAAATTGTGGTTTTACCTGCTCCAGTTGCTCCTACGAATGCTACGGATTCTTTTGCATTCACTTTGAACGATACATCTCTGAGAATCCATTCATCTTCAATGTACTTAAACCATACATTTCTAAACTCAATTTCTCCTTTAATATCTTCAAGTTTAATCGCTTCTTCTTTGTTAACTACTTCTGGTTTTGTATCTAATATATCAAAGATTCTTTCACCTGAAGCGAAGGCTGATTGTAATACATTGAACTGTTCTGCAAGTTGTTGGATAGGATCAAAGAAACGTCCTATGTACTGATAAAATGCAAACAACACAGTAAACTCAAATGCTCCAGTTAGGATTCCTTTTCCTGCGAAGTAATAAACAATAACAACTGCTGTCATATAAAGTAAATACATTGTAGGTCTAAAGATACCAAAGACTGTAATTTGCTTGTAGTATGATTTTTTAAGTTTGGTATTTCTTTCATCAAACTGCATAAATTTAATGTCTTCTTTATTGAATATTTGAATAATTTTCATACCACTCAGGTGTTCTGCTAAGAAGGCGTTCACACTTGATAAATTTGCTCGAACTTGTCGATAAGCACTTCTTGAGAATCTTCTGAATATGTATGAGAATAATACGATAAAGGGTACTACTGCCATGACATACAACGTTAATTTTACATCTATAAGCAACATCGATCCAAAAATCATAATCACTTTCGCTGCATTACTGATTAGTGATGTAATAACACTTGTATACATCTCATTTAATGTATTGGTATCATTAGTTACCCTTGTTACTAGACTCCCTGTAGGACGACTATTAAGGAATGCTATGTCATGATTTTCCAAATGATCGAAAATCTCTTTTCTAATGTTGTAGATAATTGATTGTCCAATGTTTTGCAGTGTTAATCCCATTATCAAATCAACACTTTTACCAACAACAATAATAACTGCAAGTATCGCTAAGTTATTTAGTAAAACTTCCATATCAAAGTCTTCGATAACCAAGGCTAAACTATCTGCGATGATTAGTGGTTCATAGACGAATAGTAAAGATGAAATGATCATTAATACAAATACGATTGCAAATCTTAATAAAAATGGTCTTGTATATTTTAGTAATCTCTTTGTGATTTCGCGGTCTGTATATTTGTACATTCTTTTTGTTGTTTCCGCATGTGACATCTTAGGCATTATTCTACCCCCATTTCGTCTTCAAGTCTTTGTCGTTCTACCATATCTCTGTAGAATTTACAACGGCTTAGCAGTTTTTCATGAGAGCCTATGTCAATGATTTTTCCATCATCAACAATAATAATCTTATCTGCATTTTTAATTGTTGTTATTCTGTGTGCAATGATCAATGTTGTTTTTCCATTTCTTACTTCTTTTAGATTACCTAAAATTGTTTCTTCTGTTTTTGTATCAACTGCACTTACTGAATCGTCTAAAATCATAATTGGAGAATTCTTAATTAATGCTCTTGCGATACTTACACGTTGGCGTTGTCCACCCGATAATGTAACTCCACGTTCCCCAATGACTGTTTCGTAACCTTCTGTGAAATCAATAATATTCTCATGAACATCACTAAGCATGGCTGCTTGAATAATTTCCGCTTTGTTTGATGATTCTTCTTTAAACGTTAATGAGATGTTATTTGAGATTGTATCAGAGAATAAGAATCCATCTTGTGGTACATACCCTACACTATCTCTTACTTGTTTTATTGGAAGAGTCATAATATCTCTACCATCTATAAATAATGATCCTTCGTTTACATTGTATATTCTGAGTAACAAATCAACAATTGAAGTTTTACCACTACCTGTACGACCAAGTATACCCACGGTATCTCCAGCATCTATTTTGAAGTTTAATCCTTCTAAGACATTGTATGTAGCGTCTGGATATTTAAACGATAAATTTTTGAACTCGATTGAACCAGTTACTTGATCCAATGGTTTTACGGTGTCACTATCGCATACATCTATCTCTTCGTTAAGGATTTGCTCAATTCGTTGTAAAGAACCTTTCCCTCTACTACGAACATTAATGATTCGAGCAAGAGCCATCATTGGCCATATTAGGTTCCCAAATAACATAAAGAATTCTGTTAAGTCTCCTGATGTAAACTGTAGTTCTTCTGTTAAAGTACTTGTTTGGTTTAGTAAGTATCCACCATAACCAATAATTACCAAATAGATTAAACTTATAAATATTTGCACAAATGCTTGGAAAAACATTTGAATTCTAACGTACTCTAAGTTTTTACCTCTTGCGTTTGCTGCTGTCTTTTTAAAGTCTCTAAACTCAACTGCTTCTTTCACGAAGGCTTTAATGACTCTGATTCCAGCAAGTGATTCATTTGTATAGTCACTAATATCTTCAAACGCTTTTTGAGCTTCTTTAAATTTCTTTCTCATGCGATTACCAAAGTAACTACTTAGTAACGCAATAACTAACATTGGTGTTGCTGAGAACAACGTTAATCGTAAGTCAAGCTGACCCATTTTAAATAATGCAAGCCCTCCTAGGAACACTGCATCAATAAACATAATCATACCTGGTCCTACAGCCATTCTAACTGCTTCTAAATCATTGGTGAAATACGCCATCAATCCACCTGTTTTGTTTTCGCTGTAGAATGAATTGCTTAAGTTTTCACAATGTCTAAACATATCGTTACGTAGACCATAATCAAAACGTCTTGAAGCTGTAAAAATAGTCATTCTCCAAACAAATCTACCTACAATGATAATGGCTACATACACACCAACACTAACCAAAGAACTTGTAATTGAATTTAGATCAATTGTTCCTTTATCTAGTCCTTCTATAATCCCTCCAAGAACTCCGGGAATTTCTAGTTGTACATAATCGATAATCATAATTGCTATAATCCCAATAATGAACATATGAATATTCTGAATATAATACTTGTTTATCGGTTTACCAAAAATCATTTATCTGCACCTCCAATTTTGTCGAATAATTTGATTAAGGTTTTTAATTCTCTCGGTGATAATTTATCATATAGTTTTTCAACCGCTCGATTACTTTCAAGTGTATTTGTAGTAGCCAGGGTTTTACCAATGTCTGTTAGATAAATATAACTAATCCTCTTATCTTCCTCACATTTTCGTTTCTCTACAATCCCGTTCTTAATAAAGTGATTAATCACTTCTGTCACAGTTGGTTTGCTAATACTAAAATAATCTGCCAGTTCTGTGATTGTTACTTCTTTTCTCTTGTGTATCTCTTTTAAATACTTAAATCGGATACCTTTAATTCGATTAAAATTAATCTCTTCATACACTTCTTCACAAGCATTAAAATAAACTTTCAAGAATTTATTCAGTGATAATCTTACGTCTTCTCTTTCCATATCTTCACCTCGCTATAAAAAATGATTAGGTATTTCCTAACCATTTAGTTAGGTCTTACCTAATCATTATATTTTTTCATGTTCTATAAGTCAATAGACAACTTACTTATTTATGTAATTTCTTGAAAATTACGAAACTTATTAAGGCTAAAACACTACTATAAGTAACGATGTTTCTGGTTAGTAAAGGAAACTCATTTGTAGTTGATACAAGGGTAGTATCAACTACTTTAATCATAAAACTCTTATGTGTTATGTTTCCAAAACTATCCGTTAGTTTTACTTGATAATTATAGTATCCAGGAGTCTTCTTGTTTACAGTATATTCATCGAGAATTACGTTGACATCATAATCATCGATATCAAGTTCACTATCGTTTACGAGTAGTTTTACAATATCTAGTTCGGTTAGTTTCGCGTTAACTGGTACCGTTACTACAAAATCATCTACGAAAAGAACTGGAGGAATATCATCTATCACAGTGATGTTAAGTGTTCTAATAACACTATTACCAGAGTCATCTTCTACTTTGAAAGTGATTTTATAGGCTCCAATTGTCGATTCATTTCCAGAGTATGTATTCGTTAATATTTGAATGTCTAAACTGGATAGTGAACTGGAGTTGTCAGTCACTGTAAACAAATCTCTAAAATCTGTTTCTCTAAACAAGTCTTCATATGATACTGTAATTGCATTTGGTCCGACAACTATTGGGTCTACATCATCGACTACAGTGATTGAAATTGTTGTTGTTGATGAGTTTTGCTCTGGATCTGTTAGTTTGATATCAACTGTATAAGTTCCAATGTTATTCATATTACTAGTGTAGTTATCATTCAACACTTCTACAGTTATTTGATCATCATCATAATAGTTATCTTTAATTTTTAAACTATAAACAATTGAATCTATATCCTTTATATTAGACAGATTAGTTGTAATATCAAGGTCTCCAATTATTTCTGGAGCTATGAAGTCTTTAATTTTTACTGGGATTGTTCTTACTTCCTTATTAAGGGAGTTATCCGTTGCTGATAGTGTAATATAGTAAGTTCCTACTTGATCGATATTACTGGTGTAGTTATCTTCCTCTAAAACAACTTCTACTACACCATCGTATTCGTCTTCACCATGGTAACTTGCAATAATTGTATCAATATCTACTGGATTACTAACATCAGTGATGTATGTCTCATCACCTTGAATTTCTGGATTAACATCATCTTTCACAATCACCGTAAGATTATAGGTTGTGAAGTTATTGAGTGAGTCTCGCGCTTCAACTACAACATCATATTCTCCAATCAAGCTCTTGTTTTCCGTATAATCATCACTTCTTATTGTTATGTTGTTTGTTACATTTCCATCAATCTCATCGGTTGCTGTAAAGTGTGTTCCCACAATGCTCTCAATGGTTAACTCATTTGTATACGAAAGAAGGTATGCACCTTCCCCTGAAAATGTCTCTGGAGCTTCTATTGGCGGATTATATCCTTCGTAATCTGTTGAAACACTCCCTTCTTCTAACTGGATTAAAGCCATTCCGTTATAAGTATAGTATTGCCCTAAACCCTCACCACCTATGTATATTTCAATGCGATCATCATCCGCAATGGTTGTAAAGGTACATACAGTTTTGTTGTACTCCAAAGTGCACTCTTCAATCGAACTTGGATTGCCAACAAGTAAGTCTGTATACCCAAAGATAAACAAATCATCAACCGTAGTTGTCCCAGGTAATGTCAAGGTATATGTTGTGCTTGGTTTTACTCTTACTTCCGTTATTGAATGTAAGGAATTGTTTTCATATTCGAAGTTGTTCGGATCTAAATAGTTTTTTCCCTTTGGTAATTGCCCCGAATATGTTGATGCGTTTAAACTTGTCACTGATACAAAAAATAATAGTACTACAATAATATATTTTCTCATTTTTTTCACCTCATATATATGTTACATATGAGCAATTACTTTTTCTTAAAAAAAATCAGAAGTTTTCACTTCCGATTTATTCTTAATGCTTTAATTTGATCGTACGTTAGCAATCCAATCCAGTCTTTTTTTACCTTTTCAAACTCTTCAAGATATTGATACCAATTCCAATTTGGAGATGGCAATTCTTCTTTGATATTTCGGTATATTTTTTCTAAGTTAACCTGTAAGATGTCTTGAATTGACAGTAAGAATGATTTATCAATCACAGCTACTTTATATGGTTCTAATGTATACTCTCCCCATTTCACACTGTTTTGCTCGACTGTATTAAGAGTAATTTTTATTAACTCGTCCTTAATTAGATTTTTTACATCTTCATCCATTCTATTATAGAACCTTAAAATACTTAATAGGTTATGGTTATTCACTTCGTCTTTGAAGGTTGTATTGATATATTTGATTGTCTTATTGATCAAGTGGTTTATATCGATAAAATTTAAATATTGTTTATTTTGATATAAGTATCCAATTATTTCTGGATTTGGGTTCCCCCATGTAAAAGAATCAAGTGTATCATAGTTCCACCAAACTGCATGAGGGTAATGATCAACATCTTTTGGAACCATGTGAAAACACTCTGATATTTGATCATATGCACTTTCTAAGTACTGTACAATTTCCTTATTTAAGTCTTTCTTTACGTTTAGATCTTTTATATCCTCTAAGATATTTATAGCGATACAGGTTGAAGCTACATTTGATAGGGGTAATTGAATATCTGCTTCTAATCCGTTTCCAAATCCTAAGTCTTGGTTTTGAAATTTCTTTAGTTCTTGAATTAGGTTGCGGTCGTTATTGGAGTAAAAACTCATAATTAATTCTTTGTCTAAGGGTCTTAATTTATTTGTTTTAGGAACAATTAGTTCTTTTATTTCTTCTATACTAATCATTTTCTAACATCAACGTGAAGTATAATTTTGCACCTTTTTCACGGTATTCCTCGTTTGGTAAATACTCTTCATAATCAAACCCATAGTGAACCTTGACGTTGTGCTCTTTAACATATTTATAGACTTTTTGAATATCATCATGAATGGAATCAAACTCGATTTCAAAACTAATGTATTTTCCTTTTGGCATTTTTTTGGAAACAAAACCATCCATCTTAATTAAGTACTTCGATTCTACCAAACTGAAATAATCAAATTCTTGATTTTCTAAGAAGTCTGGAGGATAGCACTCTAAGCCGATAAAATTATCATAAAGTTCAGCTTTATTAAGAATTGGATAGGCTTTCGTCATGAATGTATCCCATAGATCAGGAATTTGATGAGGTACTCCTGCTTTAATTGTAGGGATGTGTTCTAGACCAATATAATATCTTTCTTCAAAATCTCTAACGATATATTTCATATTTATCACCTCTAACTATATTATACTATGATTTTTATACAATTTGAATTGAAGCGAAAAAAAAGATGGTAAAAACCATCTTTAGTTTATAATCTCATTCCACCGTTAACGCTTAAAGTATGCCCTGTAACATAACTTGCCTCATCACTTGCTAAGAATAAAGCAGCGTTTGCTATTTCATTCGGTTCACCTAATCGTTTCAACATTGTTAACCCGGCAAATTTATCAAGTAAATCTTGAGGGACTGTTTTTAGAATGTCAGTCATTACATATCCTGGTGCGATTGCATTACATCTTACTGGAACACCTTTTCTTGCGAATTCCTTTGCCCACGTTTTTGTGAGACCTAATAGTCCAGCTTTTGTAGCGCTATAGTTCGCTTGTCCAATATTTCCAAACTCTCCAACAACACTTGAAATATTCACAATACTTCCGCCACCAATTACTTCCATTTGAGGACCGATGTGTCTTACTAAGTTAAAAACACCTTTCAGGTTAACATCAATTACCATATCCCATTGTTCATCTGTCATTTTTCTAGTCATGGCGTCTCTTGTGATTCCTGCATTGTTCACTAAGATATCTATTTTTCCATATTTTTCAATCATTTGATCAAAGAATTCTTTACATGCTTTTGTATCAGTGATATTTAATTTATATCCTTCAACATTTTCATTTTGATAACTTAGTTCTGTCATATCGACAGCGATTACTTTTGCACCTTCTTTTGCGAACCTTAAGGCGATTTCCATTCCAATTCCTTTTGCACCACCAGTTACGACAGCGATTTTGTTTACTAAACGCATATTATTCCTCCACTCTCTTAACAATTACGGCAGTACCCATTCCACCACCGATACATAATGAAGCTAATCCATATGTACTTTTACGTTTTATCATTTCATGAATTAATGTAACCGCGATTCTATTTCCACTTGCTCCTACTGGATGTCCAATAGCGATAGCTCCACCATTTACATTCGTTCTTTCTAATATTTCATCTTTTGATAGATCATGTTCCGCAACCAATTCTTTGATAACACCTAATGATTGTGCTGCGAATGCTTCGTTTAATTCTAACAATTCCATATCTGATAATTTCATATCAGCTCTTTGTAATGCTTGTCTAATTGCAGGTACAGGACCTAATCCCATGACACTAGGATCTACGCCACCTTGTCCAATTTCAACAATTTCAACGATTGGTTTCAAATTGTATTTTTTGATCGCATCTTCTGATGCGATTAACATAAAACTTGCACCATCATTAATTCCTGATGAGTTTCCAGCTGTAACACTACCATCTTTAATAAAGGCTGGTCTTAGTTTCGCTAATTTTTCAGGATTTGTTCTTCTATTTGGATATTCATCAGTATCAAATGTTACTGTTTCTCTTCTAAGTTTTACCTCAATTGGTACGATTTCATCTTTGAATCTACCTTCATCAACAGCTTTGATTGCTTTTGCTTGTGAATTGTACGCAAATTCATCTTGTTCTTCTCTAGTAAGATTATGTTTCTTTACAATGTTTTCTGCAGTAACACCCATATGGTAATCGTTAAATGAATCCCATAATGCATCTTTAATCATATGGTCTTCTGCATTAAATCCTCCCATTTTCACACCGCTTCTCGTGTTTGATGGTACTAAGTATGGAGCTTTACTCATTGATTCAACTCCACCAGCGATTACAACTTCATGAACCCCTGCTTTAATTGAAGAAAAAGCGTTCATAATTGATTTCATTCCACTACCACATACCATATTAACTCCATATGCTGGAACTTCTACTGGAATCCCTGCATGTAAAGACACTTGTCTTGCCACACCTTGTCCTAAACCTGCTGGTAATATATTTCCCACAATAACTTCATCAATGCTCTGTGGCGGCATTTTCGTCTCTTCCAAGATAGTTTTTACAACTGTTCCACCGTAAACACCTGGATGAACGGTGCTAAGCCCACCTAAGAAACTACCTACGGCTGTTCTTTTGGCACTTACTATATATACTTTTTTCATAAAAAATCCTCCTTACAGATCTTTAATGTTTTTAATCCTTTTAGATTATAACATAAAGCGCTTTCATTGTCGATGCGATTATTGATTTTTCAGCAAAAAAATAGACCATTAATTAAATGATGGTCTATTTTGTAGATTTAACAATGCTAAATCTTCTGGTTTTGCTAGTTCTATAAACAAATCAATCAATTCAGGATCAAACTGTTTCCCAGCATTTTTTTGTAACTCATAGATTGCTTGTTCTAGTGATAAGCCTTTGCGATATGGACGGTCTGTAGTCATTGCATCAAAGGCATCGGCAATACAGATTATGCGTCCTAATACAGGAATGCTTTGCCCTTTAATTCCTCTTGGGTATCCTTTTCCGTCGAATCTCTCATGATGTGAAATAATAATCGGTACTGTATCAATCAAGTTAGGAATATGTTTAATGATATTAATTGATTGAATAACATGTCCTTGCATTGTCTCATATTCATCCGGTGTCAAGAATCCTGGTTTAGATAATACAGATTCCGGGATACCTACTTTTCCAATATCATGTAGTAACCCGGCATTTTTAACCGTTTCAACTTGCTTCTCATCGAATCCAGCTTTCTTAGCAAGTGCTTCTGATAATACCGCTACGTTATTTGAATGACCATATGTATAATGATCCTTCGCATCAATCGTAGCAGCTAAAGCATAGATACTTGAAATGAATGCTTCTTTGATTTTCTTTTGAACTTCATTGTTCGCATCATTTTTTAAATCATTTTCTTCATAATACACGATTGTTCTGTTTCTTCCACCTTGTTTTCCTTGTAATACAGCACTATCTGCTTTTGTGATTAGATCCTCTAATGAATCTCCATCAACCATATAGTTACTAATCCCAATTGTTACGGTTAGGAATTCACGAATATCCTTACTAAGTAAGAATTCGCTCTCAACTGTTTCCCTTATATTTTCACTACGTTCATAAACTTCTTCTGGTTTTAAGTTTGGATACAATATGATAAATTCTTCTCCACCATATCGCACTAACATTTCATTACTAGATGTTGTTGAACGAATAATATTAGCAATTCTTTTAAGGGCAATATCTCCACTCGCATGGCCATATAAATCGTTATAAATTTTAAATTGATCGATATCAACAATCGCTAATCCAAAACTTGCATATTTGTGATTCACAATCCAACTATTTGCAGTTTCTTGGAAATGACGGTGATTATAAAATTTAGTTAATTCATCTGTAATCGATTGCTTTTGAATTAATTCAATTGTTTTTGCATTCTCAATAATTGCTGCAGCTGTATTTATTAATGTATGTAAGAAATCTGTTTCTTCTAGACTATATGGGGTTTCATCGCTTCTTCCAGAAATGACAACTACTCCAATCAATTCTTCACTGTACATAATTGGTGTAACAATCTCAGTTTTCATTTTTCGAATCAATTCTTTTTCCGTATCCCATAATCCTTTAAACATTATGTGGTTTGATATTTGGGTTTTTAGTAATAATTTTTCACCTTTATTAAACCATCTGACAATGGGATGATTCAGCTTGAAATGGACTTTTGATTGATCATACAATTTATCTGTTGAGTCCCTTAATATAAACTTGTCTCCATCCTTAAGTAGAATGTTTACTTCTTTTACACTTAACGCTTCTTGAATCGCCATGATTAAGCGGTTCGTAATAACATCTAGTTCTAATGAAGTATTGATTAAATCACTAAATTCTCTTAATACATTTTGACGATCATTGCTACTTCTATAGAATATGTGTTTCGTTAATTTTTGGAACCATTTTCTGATCGGTTCTATCAAGAAAAACACAGGTACTAATACAATTATTATTATGGCATCATTTGTAATGCTTAGTCCACCTTCTAATACATTGTAAGACAATACAATAATCACAGAGTAAACGATAAACATGAATACATTATAAAAAGATGCAGATATTCCTCTTTTTACAATTAAATTTATTTCTAGGAATTTGCTTCTATATATAGAGTAAGTTATTAAGACTGCATTAACAGTGTTAAACAAGATATCAATTCCGTATTCACCGATTGTTGTATTTAAGTTCAAAACTCCACCAACGAATACAAGTGTTAAACCAACGATAACTAATCCAACCGTTCTGATTGAAATTTCCTCGTTCACCGTTTTTTTAATCATAATTACCAAAGCCATTATGGTGTATAAAGAACATATCGCACCTAGTGTATAAGCTCCAGCTTTGTTTATCTCGTAGTAGAAACGACCACTATCCGTTATTCCAGCATCTGTAACGATCAAATTCATAAATGTTAAAATTATTATTATGATACTAAACAAGTACCCTAATCTAATTATCACTTTTCCATGATCGTCATTTGTTAACACGTAACTAAATCTCAGAAGGAAAACCGGTACAAATACAAAGCCTATTTGGAGTATTTTATTCCAAAAAAGACTACTAGGACCAACGTTTGTTTTCATTAAAAATGATCCTAACGACCAGATTATCATAGCTATTACATAAAGACTAAACGCACGCGATAGTCGCGTGCGATTCGAAGTCAAAATTATTATCAGAATAATACTATATAATACAAATGATATTAATGCGATAATATTATATTGAGTTAATTCAATCATATTGTCACCTCTTATTAGTATTTCCTTAATAGCTTAATAGTAATTTAAGTTCTTCCTTGTCTGGATTGATAGTTGAGATTTGTCGTGATTTTTGATTCTTATAATTCTCAAACGAACCACTTTTTACGATTGTCAATTCAAGTGGATCATATCCTAACATCATATGGACGTCACGGAAATCCGTATCAACAATTTTCATTTGCTCATTTATCTTCTCTTTTACTTTATTTAATTCAAATTCCAAAGGATTTTCAAAATACAAATTAATAAAAGGTTTATTTTCCCCGTATTCTTTGACGGCTGTATAATCTTTTATACCTACATTAGAGAGTTTTACGGCATCACCGATAATTTGTTTGGTGATTCTTGTAAAGCCTGCTAAATCGATAATATTGCTTACACGGTCTAAATACTTAACTTGTGGCAAATTGATTTTATCTTCTTTATTCGTTAACGATAGACATTTCATTAAATCACCTATACGATATCGAACAAAGGCACCACCTCTTAATTTAGTGATTACTAGTTCGTATGTTACTCCAGGAACTAATTCATCTAGTAATACAGTTCTTGGATTATATTTTTCTAACTCATCTTCTTTCTTTAGTTCCGTTTCAGGAATAAACTCTAAGAAGTTAACATCTGGGAAGAATGTTAATCCATTACGACTCCAAGTTTCTGTCGCAACAGCAGCACTTTCAGTTCCACCAAATATTTCAAGTGGTGTTATACCAAACAAATCTTCAATTTGAGATTTGTATGTATCTGAGTCTGTACCACCACATACAATTCCTTTAAACTCAAATAAATCCTTAGGCAATAACTTTTCTTTTTTTACTTTTCGTTTCCAAGCCGCTTTACAAAGTTTTCTAGCTTGTTTCATGTTTCCAGGCATGATAAATCCGCTACTAGAATCACTATTTCCAAACGATTCTCCTATTTTAACTAGGACACTTGAAACTCCATAGAATAAATCTGCACCATTTTTAACAGCTAAGTTAAATCCAGTAACATTACGGTCTTTAAAACTAAGTTTTTCAGCTTTATCAACATCGGGATAATATTTGAAATCAATATGATGTTTCAGTATATAAGGTGCATACCCTGTTAAATAAGGTCTTGGTGCCATCCCATATAAGAATTTATCATAGTTTCTTAAATCAAAATGTCCTCTTTTTTTACTTGTAGATAAAATCAAACTAGATAAAAACATCTTAGTGTTTTCCTCTACCATTGTTTTTGAATATGGTGCAAGTTTAATTGAATCTTGTCCACCTTTCCAAGTTGTTTGAACCCAGTGTAATGGTTCGCTTGGTAAGCATTCACTTTTCTTACTTAACAACATTTCAGCGTAATCATCGTAAGTTGTTAATGGTACATTTTTCCGAAAATCTTCTACGTTCTTAATTTTGTGTCTTCCAAAGAACTTCTTTCCAAGATCACAATTTTTTAGTAATTCAATTTGTTCGAGTAATAATCTGTTTTGGATATCCATAAATTCTTCAATTGATAAATCCAAGAACCCTAGATACGCCTTCCAAACTTTATCATACTCTTCATCACGGAGCATTTCTCGCAGTGTTTTCATCTTTTCCTCCAATTTTCATGTGCAATAAATTTTTTTATACTAGTAATATTTGGAATAAACATTGGAGTTGTTTTTTGGTATTCGTTATAATCATGAAACAGATTATATAGAATATATTTTTCTTGAAGATATGTGTATAATCCATTAACTAAACTCCAAACGATACAAGCATGTAACAGCATTTGACTTTCAAGTGCAAGTGCGAAGAACAAATAAGCAAAGAAGAACCAAATTACTCCTGGATGCCTTACCAAACTATATGTTCCATCTGTTACCAAACTTGGTTTAGCGTTGTATTCATAAGTATTTTTACCTACTTCAACAAACACTGAATATACCAACAAAGCAAGGAAGATTAGTGAAATAATGTATGAGACCATATTTATTGTATTGTTAATTTCGACTGTTTCATTTATTGAGATAATTTCAAAAGTACTATATCCCAGTAAAATCAGTCCAGACAACCCAAATAAATATTTGCATTTACATTTGTCATGTAAGCTTGCTAAATCAAAGCCTACAAAAGCTATAAATGCGAATGCGCCTATTGTAATATATATCATATCAATCACTGCCTTTCAATATCTTATGTCAATATACTAATATAATAATAAATATTATATATAAGAAAAAGGTCATATATGACCCTATTTTTTAAAGCGGATTTCATCAAGCACTTTAAACTGCTAAATTACCGCTTAAGAAAGCCAATTATAACCTTTTTGAAAAAAGTTGTAAATAGGTATTGTAGTGAAAGCGCTACCATGTTATAATGTACTCGATTTTAAAATGAATAATTAATTGGGAGGATATATATGAACAGAATATTATCGATAAACCCAGGGAGTACGTCTACTAAAATTGCAATTTATGAAGACAAGGAACTGGTTTACAAAAAAAGCATAAAGCATAGCACGGAAATCATACAATCATTTGATCGAATATATGATCAATACGATTTTAGGAAACGTGCTATTTTAGATACACTTTTAGAAGCAAATATTGAGTTGTCATCATTAAATGCGATTGTCGGTCGCGGTGGAATGTTAAAGCCAATTGAAGGTGGAACATACAGAGTTAACCAAAATATGTTAGACTATATGAAGGAGGCTCCACGTGGTGAACACGCATCGAATTTAGGATGTGTACTTGCTAAGGATCTTGGGGACGAAGTAAATATCCCTTCTTTCATTGTTGACCCTGTTGCAGTAGATGAGATGAATGATATCGCTAGATATACAGGTATGCCTGAACTAAAACGTCAAAGTTTGTTCCATGCATTAAATCAGAAAGCCGTAGCATTAAAGGCAGCAAATAAATTAGGTAAAGATTATCATGAACTTAATCTAATCATTGCTCATTTAGGTGGAGGAATCAGTGTTGGTGTTCATGAACTTGGACGTGTTATAGATGTAAATAACGCTCTTGATGGTGATGGTCCAATGTCACCTGAACGAAGTGGTTCTGTACCTGTGGGTCCTTTATACAAACTAGCAATGAGTGGCAAATATTCATTGAAAGAAATGAAGCGCAAAAATTATGGTAACGGTGGATTAGTTGCTTATCTAGGAACCAATGATGGTTTTGAAATAAACAACCGTGTCAACAGTGGTGACCATCAAGCAAAATTTATTGTAGATGTTATGTGTTATCAAATTGCGAAAGAAATTGGTAGTGGTGCTACTGTCCTTAAAGGAAAAGTGGATGGAATCATTCTTACTGGTGGTTTAGCTTATGATGAAATCATTGTAGGTTTGATAAAAGAAAGAGTTTCATTTATTAGTGATGTTTTAGTTTTCCCTGGAGAAGATGAAATGGAAGCTTTAACATATGGTGCTCTAAGAGTGCTGGAAGGAACAGAAATAGCAAAAGAATATAAGTAAGGAGTTAGTAAAATGATAAAAACAATTAATGATTTAATTAACAAAGCAAAAGAAATTGAATCTAAAACTCTAGTTGTGGCATGTGCTGCTGATGAACATGTTTTAGAAGCAGTTGAAATGGCGAGAAAAGAAAATATTGTAAATGCAATTTTGATCGGTGATAAAGATGAAATTGTTTCTTTACTAAAAAAACTAAATTACAACGAAACTGATTACAAAATAATCAATCAAGAAGATAAGGAAAAAGCTTGTTTAGAAGCAGTTAAACTTGTTAGTGGTAATGAGGGTTACTATTTAATGAAAGGATTAGTTGATACTTCTGTTATTTTAAGAGCTGCATTAAATAAAGAATTTGGTCTTCGTACACAAAACCGAATTTCGCATGTTTCAGTTATGGAAGTACCTACTCATAGTAAGTTGATCTATATGAGTGATGGAGCGATGAACATTGCACCTAACTTAGATGAAAAAAGACAAATCATTGAAAACAGTGTTAAAATTGCACACGCAGTTGGAAACTTAAATCCTAATGTAGGTGTAATCGGTGCAGTTGAAAAAGTTAATCCACAAATGGAAGCAACTTTACACGCTGCTGACTTAGTAAAAATGAACGAAGAAGGAATAATCACTGGATGTACAGTTGGTGGACCATTTGCGATTGATAATGCAATTAGTAAAGAAGCCGCTGAACACAAAGGAATCACGAATCCTATCGCTGGTGATATTGACATATTAATTATGCCTCAAATCGAAAGTGGAAACGTATTTTATAAAACAATGATGTTCTTAGCAGGAGCAAAAAGCGCAAGCGTAATAGCAGGAGCGAAAAAACCAATTGTATTAACTAGTAGAGCAGATTCAAAAGAAAGTAAATTCTATTCAATCGCACTTGGTGCATTGGTTGCTAATCTATAATGTCAACAAGAAGTAATCTTAATCGAGAATCAATTGGTACTGCTACTCCTCAATTATTTAGTCGTATTCGTTCTACTATTGAAACTGCGTTTTACCGAAACAATGTTACAAAAGTTGCCTCAATTGCTCACGCGTATGAACTAGCAAAACAAGCTTCAGGAACTATCATTTCTGATCTTGATGTTCATAGAGCTACAGATTTAGGATTACCCAATGATGCAAAGGTCTTAATTTTCAATGACGGTATCATTACTGGACGTCAAGCACAAGTAAGACATTTAATCAATCATTCAAACGAAGAGAGATATGCAAATTTACTTCGAAAATCTATCTTCAACTCAAGAAGCAAAAAAATGTATCATGGAATCGCATATGTAGGTTTACATGAAGATTTCATGGTAAAAGCTCATCTATTAATCCCTGAAGGATATGAGAACACGCTTTACTCATGGATGTTGAATTTCCAAAACAAAACTTATGATATGGATGAAATGTATAAATTATCAACAGAAATTGATGAAGGAGATATTTTTCTTTATTCCGACCCAGATGAATATGCTCCAACATTTGATACTGGATTAAGTTTGTTTGATCATAAAAATAATTGCGGTGCATTACTTGGTTTGCGTTATTTTGGAGAACACAAAAAAGCAACACTAACCATGGGGTGGTCAGTCGCTTCAAGAAATGACTATACTGCATGTCATGGTGGGCAAAAGAGATTCAATTTAGAAGATAACAAAACATACATTGCTGGAGTTTTCGGCTTAAGTGGAAGTGGAAAGAGTACGATAACACACTCAAAACACAAAGGAAAATTTGATGTTACTGTTTTACATGATGATGCTTTTGTTATTTCCAACATTGATGGATCTTCTATAAGTTTAGAACCCTCATACTTCGACAAAGTCCAAGACTATCCTGCTGATAGTCCTGATAATAAGTACTTACTTACAATGCAAAATGTAGCCGTTACACGAGATAATAATAATTTATTGGTTCCAGTTACAGAAGATATTAGAAACGGTAATGGACGTGCGTTAAAATCAAAATATTGGACAAAAAAACGAGCTTATAAGTTCAATAATAAAGTTGATTCAATATTTTGGATCATGAAAGATGATACATTGCCACCATTGCTGAAACTAAACTCTTCTACTCTTGCAAGTACGTTTGGAGCTACTTTAGCAACAATCCGCTCAAGTGCCGAGCACGGAGCTACCTCTAAATTGGTAATTGAGCCATATGCGAATCCGTTTAGACTGTATCCACTACGAAACGACTACAACAAGTTTAAAGATTTGTTTGAAAATCAAAAAGTTGATTGTTATGTAATCAATACAGGATACTTCCTAAAAGAAAACGTAACAAAGGAAATCACTTTAGGTTTAATTGAAAAGATTGTTACAGGAGACTTAGAACTTCTTTCGTTTAACGGAATTAAGGAAATGGAATATGCACCAATTGATGGGTTTATACCTGATTTTAATAATACCGCATACATTGAATTATTTAAGGAGCGTCTAAACAATCGAATAGCATACTTAGATTCCTTATTCGGAAAAGACATTCTACCAGTTGAAGCTCGTGAAAGCATCGAAGACATTATTAACAAATTGTAAACAAAAAAAGTTAATTATCGAATGATAATTAACTTTTATTTTGAATTATAGTTTTACGATATCTTTCCAACCAACAAATACATCATCATACCCAAATACTATTTTACAAGCTTGAACACCGATTGTTAAGTCGACTTCAACTTCTTTGATACCATACTTAATTTGTGTAACAGTTGATGCATCATTACTTGCAACTAGCATTTCAATCAGATCAGTTTTTCCTAATCCGTCATAATCCTCAATGACAACATCTTTCACATTGATATTCTCAATTATAACAACACATTTACTTGCTCTCATCTGTCCGAAAGAAGTATTTTCTGGATGATCTTCTCTTACAATCAATGAAGATAAATTGATAATAACATTTTTCTCTTCAATTGTTGTTTTTTCAATCATGGCATTTCTAAATGTTAGTTGATCTAGAAATCCAGGGGTTAAAGCAGGATATAAACTAACATACTTATCATAAAGAGGACTATTTGTTGCGGCTTCTTCTTCAGGATCCGCAACTGTTACTTTATTGTCCTTTATTATAATTTCAATTGGACGTATTAAAAACTCTTTCTTAGGATCGAACGTTTTCCCTTTAGCCTCTAGAATATCAATAATAGGATCAATTTCTTCTTTAAAGAGATTTACTGATAACAATATCTTTTCGTTTCCTTCCTTGATATGAACTCCATCTTTATGAAGTTCAAAAGATGTTACATTATTGTAAGTAACAACTGTATATTCTCGCTTGCCACAGCGTTGGATTAAAAATCTCGGGGTAACAATAATCGCATAGTGACGATTAGTACTTCTTAAAGCTAACGGTACTAATACCAAAACGAATAAAGCAAACACAAATATTGGAAAATTCATAAATGTTTTTACATCGTTAACCATTCCATACCCCATAATTGCGGTAAGAATTACGAAAACACCAAAAGACAATATCATTGGAACTCCAACTGTATACGGCGGTTTGAATACTGCGTAGTCTGTCAATTCATAATCATATTTCTTTTTTAAGTAAGTTTTTAATCTTTCAATCATGCTATCACCTCTATTACTATTTTATCACATTATTTACAACTTTTGAAACCCCATTTATACAAATGATAAATATCACAAAAAAACACACAAATTATCTTTAATTATTGACAGAAAATGTTATAATATTAGTAACATAAAACTTATGAAATCGAGGGTGTAAAAATGGCGTTTTTAAACGATTTAAGTAACGGTAAAAAAATGGTTGATAAAGTCTTCAAAGCTGCTATTAAAGCACGTGAAGCAAAAGAGCAATTTGGTGATGAAGCTGTAGTTGATGCTACTCTTGGAACACTATTTGATGAAGATGGTAATTTTGTTGCATTTGATAGCGTGTGGGGTCCATACGAATCAATAGATAAAGTACAGAAGGCAAAATATGCTTCTAGTATTCAAGGAAACCCAGGATATCGAGACACAGTTTATAAGTGGCTGTTTGGGGAAGAAGAAATGAATTGTGAGATTGTAGTTTCACCTGGTGGAGCTGGAGCGATTTCTAGTTCTATGCACAATTTTTTAAACATTGGTCAATCAGTAATTAAACCATCACAAGGATGGGGTCCTTATAAAACAATGGCCTTAGAATTCGGTTTGAAATTAAGAAGTTATAATCTTTTCAAAGATGGTGCATTTGATTTAGAAGACTTTAAATTAACACTTACAGACGTAATGAACAACGAAGGAAAAGTGTTTGTGATAATCAACGATCCTTGTCACAACCCTACTGGATACACAATGAGTCCAAATGAGTGGGATGAAGTAATCTCATTTGTCAACAAATTAAGCGACAAAGGTCCAGTCATAATTCTAAATGATATTGCATACGTAGATTACTGTCCTAATCAAGAATGGAAGAAACATTTCTTAAAATACCGAGAATTAAATGATAACGTAATGGCAGTTATCGCCTTCAGTTTATCAAAAACATTCACTGCTTATGGCGCTCGTATAGGAGCTAGTGTAGCAGTTTGTAATAACGCTGAAGAACTAGCGAAATTCAAGGATGCTGGAATTTACAGCGCACGAAGTATCTGGTCTACTTGTAATAATTCGGTTATGGAATTATTTGATATGATCGTAAACGATGAAGAGCTTCTTAGTGCTTATTTAAAAGAGAAACAATACTATATCGATTTACTTAAAGAACGATCTGATATCTTTATATCTGAAAGTAAAGAGGCTGGATTGGAACTATATCCGTTCAAAGAAGGATTCTTTGCTACAATTAAAGTTGATGATAATATGAAGGAAGAAACAAATACCAAACTTCAAAACAACAACATATTTTGTGTTGAAGTGGATGGTGGTTTGCGAGTTGCCTTATGTAGTGTTCCAAGAAGAAAGTTAAAAGGATTAGCTAAAAAAATTAAAGAGATTATTTAAACTGAGTTCAATGAACTCAGTTTTTTTATTGCATGGTCAAATAAAAAAACGATATCAACAGAGTTGATATCGTTTTAATTTAATTGAATAAAATTAATCGATATTGATTTCTCTCATCCATCCTTCAGGTGCTTCAATATCACCATAATAGATACCAAGAAGTAAATCATATATTTTCTTAACTGTTGAACCTACTCCACCATCACCAAATTGATGTCTCTTACCTTTGTGCGTAATTGCTTTTATTGGTGTAATGATTGCAGCTGTTCCACATGCTCCTGCTTCTTTGAATTCACTAATGTTATCAACAAAGCATTCGCGTTCTTCTACTTTTAATCCTAAATAATGTTCCGCTAAATATAAAATAGAACGTCTTGTTATTGAAGGTAAGATACTACCACTTTTTGGAGTAACTACAACATTGTCATGTGTAATCCCAAAGAAGTTTGCAGCACCCACTTCATCTATTTTTGTATGAGTTGCAGGATCCAGATAAATAACACCTGCATAACCAGCATCTTTCGCTTGTTGTCTTGGATAAAGGCTAGCACCGTAGTTCCCAGCAACTTTAACCTGTCCCATACCGTTTGCAGCTGCACGATCGAAATCTGTAGTTACAAACTCTAAGGCTTCTAATCCACCTTTAAAGTACGTTCCAACGGGTGCACAAAATACACTATACATATATTCAACACTAGGTTTTACTCCGAGGTTCATCCCATGTCCGATAACAAATGGTCTGATATATAATGACTTACCTGTACCATATTCTGGAATATCATCTTTGTTTGCTTTCACAACTTCTTCAACTGCTTCAAAGAATAAATCTCTTGGTAATTCTGGTGCCACGATTCTTTTAAGACCATCATTGATTCTTTCAAAATTTAAGTCTGGGCGGAACAATTGAATCTTATTGTCTTTTGTTCGATAAGCTTTTAACCCCTCAAATAATCCTTGTCCATAATGGAACACATTTGATCCTTCATGAATGTGAATATATTTATCAGTAGTTAGAGCTCCTTTTTGCCATATTCCATCTTGAGTTTCAGCTCGATAACGGTACTCTGTTTCTTTTAATGCGTAACCCATCAAATCACTCCTTAAGTTTAACTCTAATATTTTCCTTGTGCGATCATTGCGTCAGCTACTTTAGTAAATCCAGCAATATTTGCTCCTGCAATTAAATCATAACCAAACCCATAACGGTTAGATGATCTAACACAGCTGTTATAGATATTTTTCATTATTCCACGTAAACGTGTATCTACTTCTTCAGCAGTCCAGCTCATACGTAAACTATTTTGAGACATTTCTAATGCAGATGTAGCAACTCCACCAGCGTTGGCAGCTTTACCAGGACCGATAACTACTCCAGCAGCTTGCAACATTTTTACAGCACTGTTTGTAGTAGGCATGTTTGCTCCCTCTACTAAATATTTAACACCATTTTTAATGATTCCTTCAGCATCAGCAGTACGGATCTCATTTTGTGTAGCACAAGGCATAATAATATCTACTTTTCTTTCCCATGGTTTTTTACCAGGTAAGAACTCTACTCCAAAGCGATCTGCATAGTCTTGAATTTTACCATTAGAACTAGCTCTCATTTCTAACATAAAATCAATTTTCTCTTGCGTTGTAACACCATCAGGGTCATAAACATAACCTTCTGGTCCACTTAATGTTACCACTTTTCCACCTAAATCTCTGACCTTTTTACAAACACCCCATGCAACATTACCAAATCCTGATACTGCTACAGTTTTGTTTTTAAAGTCTAGATCATCATGTTTTAAAACTTGTTGAGCGAAATAAGTAGCTCCGTAACCAGTAGCTTCAGGACGAATTAATGATCCACCATAATCTAAACCTTTACCAGTAAGAACACCATTCTCAAATGCTCCTTTAATTCTTCTATAATGTCCATATAAGAACCCGATTTCACGTCCACCAACACCGATATCACCGGCTGGAACATCTACATCTGGACCGATATGACGATACAATTCTGTCATAAAGCTTACACAAAAACGTCTGATTTCTTCATCACTTTTACCTAGTGGGTTAAAGTCTGATCCACCTTTACCACCACCGATAGGTAATCCAGTTAAACTGTTTTTAAAGATTTGCTCGAAACCTAAGAATTTAATGATTCCTAAGTATACAGAAGGATGGAAACGTAATCCACCTTTATAAGGTCCAATTGCTCCATTAAACTGAACACGGAACCCTCTATTCACTTGTGTTTCTCCTTCATCGTCAACCCAAGGAACTTTAAATTGAATTGCTCTTTCAGGTTCAACAATTCTTTCTAAAATATTATTATCAATGTATTCTGGATGTTGATCTAAAACTGGTCCTAAACTGTGAAATACTTCCGTTACAGCTTGAACAAATTCTCTTTGATTTCCATCTAAACGTTCCACTTTTGATAAAGTATCTTCAATGTATTGTTTTGTTTTTTTAGAAACAGGTCCTTCTGATTCTAAACTTGAAGTAAAACTATCAAATTTATGAACAAATAATCCACTTCTAAGTTTTGGTTCAAACCAAGTTGATTTTGCAGGCATGATTAATCCAGAATCTGAAACATTCATGATTTCGTTCATAGTAACTGGGTACATACTGAATCCAATACCATCTAACTCATCCGTTTTATTTTTTAATCCTTTTAATCCTCTAATTCCACCTACGAAACTAATTCTGCTTGATTCACGTACATTTTTAATTCCTAAAATGTCATTCAATACACGTGATTCAATAATTGCTGCATCTATACTTTCTAATACATGGTCTTCGTTTAGTAATTCTGGTTTAACTGTTAATTTTAACCATTCTTGATTTAAATACATACCAAATGTATTTTTGACTGTTGGTTTGTAAGGTCCTTTACTTGGTTCAATTGTAAATACCTTTTTCATTTCATGCATAAACTCATCTAATGTTAATCCATTTAAATCATGTACAACACGGTTGTATGACATGATATTTAAGTTAGATTCTGGGAAGATTACACTCATAAAGAAGTTAAATTCTTCATCACCTGTATAATTTGGGTTTTCAGCACGTCTTCTTAATGCTACTTTCGCAGCAGATGCACTTCTATGATGACCATCAGCAATATATAAACTATCAATTCCACTGAATAATTCTGTAATTTCTTTACATAATTCTTCATCATCAATAGCCCATGCTATATGTCCAACACCATCATCAGTAACGATATCAAACTCAGGTTCTTTTTGAGTCCATTCTTCTAAGATTGCATTTAAGCGATCATTATCACGATAAGTTAAGAAAATTGGAGCAGTATTCGCATCACATCTGTCGAAGTGATTTAGTCTGTCTTTTTCTTTACTTAATAAAGTTAATTCATGTTTTTTGATTACGTTGTTTACATAATCATCAACTGAAGTTGCTCCAACAAATCCTGTTTGTTGGTTACCGTCCATAATTTGGCGGTAAATATAAATCATTGGTGTTTCATCTTGTACTAAAATTCCGTCATCTTCAAATACTCTTAAATTCTTTTGCGCTTTTTTATAAACTTTTAAATCATATGGATCAGTTGATGATGGAAAATCAATCTCTGATCTAACAATGTGTAAGAAGCTGTAAGGATTCCCCTTCGCCATAACTTTTGCTTCTTTTCTGTCCATAACGTCATAAGGCAATGACGCTACTCTGTCGACTAAATCTCTTCTTGGTCTTAGAGCTTTAAAAGGTCTAACTATAGCCATTTGTTCTTATCCTCCTAAGATAATCTTTCTTTTATTACTTCTATTGTTTCTAACCCAATTCTTGATTGGGCTTCTATTGTTGAAGCACCGATATGTGGTGTTAATGAGATTTTGTCATTTGTATATATTCTCTCGTTCTTTGTAGGCTCTTCAGCAAATACGTCTAATGCTGCTCTGGCTACTATACCACTATCCAATGCTTTTAGAAGTGCATCTTCATCTATTACTCCACCGCGTGCAGTGTGAACAATATACATACCTTTTTTCATTTTGTTGAAATCTTCATCTGTTAAATATGGTCCGACTTCTTTGATGAAAGGAATGTGCAAACTAATAAAATCTGATCTTGTTAACAATTCATCTTTTGAAACAAACTCGCATTCAGGTAGAAATTCACTTTCACCCATTATGTCGTTATAAATAACATCCATACCTAAAGCCATTGCTTTTTTAGCAACACTTCTTGCAATACGTCCAAATCCAACTAAACCTAATGTTTTTCCAGCAAGTTCAATACCCTTGTATTCTTTTTTGTTCCATTTACCTTCGCGCATCGTTACATTACTAATATAAATATGTCGCGCTAAACTAAACATATGACCAATAGCAAGTTCAGCAACTGCATCACTACTGCTATTTGGTGTATTTCTAACAGTAATACCTTTTTCTTTGGCATACTCATGATCGATATTGTCAATTCCAACTCCAGCTCTTACAACTAATTTTAGTTGCCCTGTTTTTAAGGCTTCATCAATTAATGGTACGCGAACTTTTGTTGCACTTCTTACGATAATACAATCAACAATTTTAATTTGTTCTATTAAATCATCACCTTCATAATGATTTAAATCTACACTGTATCCAAGTTCTTCTAACTTTAATGCAGCTTTTTTGTCCATTCCGTCATTAGCTAATATTTTATACATCATACCACCTATAATCCCCAAATGTCTTCTATTTCATTTAATAACGCTAATAAATCAGCTTCTTTACGGTCTGCCATATGTGCGATTCTAAATGCTTTTTCTTTTAAGTCACCATATCCGTTACTAATCATATAACCTCTTTTTGCCAATTCTTTATTTAAATCAGCTACACTGTTTCCTTTTGTGTTCAAGATTGTAGTAACAGTATTTGATCTATATCCATCAAGAGCATATAATTCAAAATGTTTTGATGCCCACTTACGAACGATATCTGCTAAATGTGCATGTCTCGCAAATCGATTATCTAAACCTTCCTCATTAATAATTCTATCTAATTGGAAATCCAATGCCCACATATGTGGAGTTGAAGGAGTTGTAGGATATTGAAAATCCTTTTTAGCTCTTTTAACAACATTGATTAAATCCAAATAGAACCCTCTGTTTTCAACAGTTTCAGCTCTCTTAACAGCTTTTTCACTAACTGAAGCAACGCTTAACCCAGGAGGCAATCCTAAGCACTTTTGTGTAGAAGCTAAACAAATGTCAATACCGCATTTGTCTACTTCAACTTTTGCTCCACCTAAACTTGATACAGTATCCACCAAATAGATTACGTTAGGATACTTCTTAATAACTTCTCCTATCTCAAAAACAGGATTCATAATACCACTTGATGTTTCATTATGTGTAACAGTAACAACATCATATTTACCAGTTTTCAATGCTTCCTCTACCATTTCAGGTGTTGTAGGCATACCAGGCTCAGATTTAAAGTAATCTGCTGGGACATTATTTGTTGTTGCCATTTTATACCAACGATCTCCAAATGCACCTACACTAAATACTGCAGCTCTCTTTTTGGTACATGATCGAATTGCCATTTCCATTACTCCACTACCAGAACTAGTTGATAAGATAATCGTATTATCTGTATACATTAGTTTCTGTAGTTTCTTTGATATTGCTTCTTGTAACTCACTTGCAGTTTTGCTTCTGTGAGCAATCTGTGGTGTCGCTAACTTTTCCAATATTTCCTTGTCAACATTGACTGGACCAGGAATAAATAATTTAAGTTCCATAAAACAATCTTCCTTTCTTGTTAGACTCATTTACATATGACTCCGTAATTACGTTAGTATTGTAACAAGTAAACAATATAAAAACAAGCGTTTTCATAAAAAAATATAAAAAAATATAATTATAGCATTTAAGCGCTTTATAAAGCCGATTAGAAAAATCTAAATGGCGAATTGTCGTGCTTTTGCAATGAAAATATTTTCATAAATGAATTTACATTTTGAAAGTACTGACTTTTTTTCATTTTTAACGTTCAGAAAGTGTTTTCACAAAGTTATTTTTACCTATTGTAAAATAACAATTGTAGTGTTACAATATAGGTGATTTTTTGAAAGCGAGGAATAATAATGAAATTATCTAATAGAGTTACAGCTATGCAGGCTTCTCCTGTTCGTAAGCTTGTACCAATAGCAACAAAAGTAAAAAAAGCAGGAAAAAAAGTATATCATTTAAATATTGGTCAACCCGATATTGAAACACCAAAAGTATTTATTGATGCTATTAAGAATTATGATAGTAAAGTTATTAAGTACTCTTTTTCACAAGGTGAACCTGTTCTTATAAACGCAATTAGAGATTACTTCAAAAGAGATAATGTAATCTTTGATGAAGAAGATATATTAATCACAAACGGTGGAAGTGAAGCGATTACGTTTGCAGCGATAGCAACGTGTGATCCAGGGGATGAAATTTTAGTACCTGAACCGTTCTATACAAACTACAATGGATTCACTGGTGAAATCAACGTGAATATTAAACCAATCACTACAAACGCAGAAAACGGATTCCATTTACCTAGTAAAGATGATATCGTGAAATTAATCACACCAAAAACAAAAGCAATCTTATTTAGTAATCCAGGAAATCCAACAGGAACAATCCTTACAAAACAAGAAATGGAAATGATTGCTGAAATTGCAATCGAACATGATCTATATATAATTAGTGATGAAGTATACCGTTCGATGGCATTTGATGGAATTAAAGGTTTAACTATGGGTTCTATCGATGGAATCGAAGATAGATTAATGATTGTTGAAAGTGTATCAAAAAGATATAGTGCATGTGGTGCTAGAATTGGTGCTATATGTTCTAAGAATAAAGAATTGATACAAAACATTACAAAATTATGTCAAGCGCGTCTTTGTGTAGCTACTCTCGAGCAAATTGGAGCAGCAGCATTATATAATTTACCTTCTTCTTATGCTGATGGTATAAGAGATGAATATGAACAGCGACGCAATATCGTATATGAAACTCTTCAAAATATTCCTGGTGTTGTTTGTGAAAAACCAACAGGAGCATTTTACGTAGTTGTTAAGTTACCAGTTGATGATGCAGAGAAGTTTATCATTTGGATGCTTGAAGAATTTGATTACAACGGTGAAACAATTATGTTAGCACCTGCAGAAGGTTTTTACGCTACAGAAGGTTTAGGAAAAGATGAAGCGAGAATCGCTTATGTTTTAAACAACGATGAAATGAAAAAAGCAATGACCATTTTAGAAAAAGGTCTAGAAGCTTATAAACAAAGATAAATAAAAACTGAGATTTTTCTCGGTTTTTTTCTAATAATAAGGAGGATAATTATGATATTTGATGCACATGCTGATATTCTAACCGATTTATATCAACAAGCAATAAAGGGGAATAAACACTCCTTTCAAAAAAGACATTTAGAGGAGTACAAAAGAGGAAATATTACTCATTCTATTTTTGTAAACTGGACAGATCCAAAAACAGACAACAAACATTTATTTGATGATATATTTGATTATGCTTTAACTGTTTTAGATAGTAACCAAGACATTTTTCATATTGTTAGAAACTACAATGATATGCAACTTGCTGCTGATGGTGAAAAAATTGGTGTCATTGTTGGAATGGAAGGAATTATGCAGTTGAGGGATGTCAATCACCTTAGAGAATTATATCGTAGAGGTGTTAGACATGCTTCATTGACATGGAACGAGATCAACAAGTATGCAGGTGGATTATCTAGTGAAACACACGGACTTACTTTGTTGGGAATTGAAATTTTACATGAGATGGAAAAACTCGGTATGATTATCGATTTAGCTCACTCCAATCCCATAACATTCCAACAAATTCTAGATCATACTACCGGTCCAGTAATTATCAGCCACGGAAACACAAAAAGTCTATGTGACCACATAAGGAACTATACAGATGAACAACTACAAAAGATTAAAGAGAGAAATGGTGTTATTGGTATTTGTGGAATCACATCTTTTGTATCAGACAAAAAGAAAAACCAAACCGTTCGATACATGGCTAAACATATCGATTATGCAGTGAAACTAATCGGAATCGATCATGTAGGTATCGGACTTGATGTTTGTTATTACTTAGGTACTACAACTGATAATAATATGCTTGAAGGATTCAAACATATAGGTGATGTAACAAATTTATTCATCGAACTTGAAAAAATGGGTTATAATGAAGAAGCTATAAATAAAATCAAATACAAGAATTTTGAACGAATTGTTAAAGAAGTGTTAAAATAAGGAGTAGTTATGTTAGTAAAGTACAAAAACAAATATCCAAAAGTTAGTGAAAGTGCAAAGGTGTTTCAAAATGCTGTTATTAGCGGAGATGTTACACTAGAGAATAATGTCAATGTTTGGTTCAATGTAAGTATGCGTGGAGATATGGCACCAATTACAATTGGAGAGAATACAAACATACAGGATAACGCTGTTGTTCATACCAGTTTGGGCCTTCCCACATCAATTGGAAAGAATGTAACAGTCGGACACGGAGCGATTATTCACGCATGTACTGTTGAAGACGACTGCTTGATTGGAATGGGAAGTATTATTCTTGATGGAGCAATCATAAAAAAAGGAGCCCTAGTCGGCGCTGGCGCTGTTATTCCACCAAAGAAAATTATACCTGAACGCTCTTTGGTTGTTGGGAATCCTATGCGAATTATTCGCACACTAAATGATGATGAGCTTGAGGCAAACAAAGAGAACATGAATCATTATCTATCTTTAAAAGATGAATATTAACAGAAATCAAACATAATACTTTTATGTATTATGTTTTTTTTATTTTAAATATCAAAACCTTTTAATAATAGGTTATAATTAATGTATGAGTTTTTATAAATAAAAAAAGGGGAGATTGAATTGAAAAGAATATTTACTGTATTATCAATATTTATTATTGCATTAACTTTATCGGCTTGCGATCAATTTGGTTTAAGTGACGATTCAGGTATCGTTGATGATATCAAAGACAAGGTGGAAGATTTTTGTACAGAGAATCCTGATGATTTATTATGTACAGAAGAAGCAATTAATGAGGTTCAAGGGAGTGGTTTTGAGAATTTCATAAAAGAAATCATCTCTGATTACAGCAATAAATCTGAAACATTCTGTGAGGATTACTTTGCTATAACAAACAACGCTCTTTACACTTCTTGTGAAACAACAATCGAAGACATTATACCTTCGGATTTCATAGGATATGAGTACCAAGGTATGAAGGATATAAGTACTGAGGAAGACACAATCTACACTTTCTCTTTTACAAACTTAGAAGTGCAGAAAGTATATCAATTTAACGTCACATTCACACAAATTGATGGAACATTATTGGTTAAAGAATGGACATACAAATTGGAAGATCTTGATTATAATTCATTAACAGTAAGTGAAAAAGATGCTTTAGCTGTCTATCAATCATTTTTAGATGATTACTTAGATCCAACTTTAGAAAGTGATTATATATGTAGTTTGTACAACTTTCCATTACAACTTATTGAGAACTGCAGTTTAAATCGTGATACTAGTTTTATAGAAGGTCTAAGCTTAGAAATAGCATCTCATGAACTACTAGATAACGGTAATATTAAGATTTATCTAAATGTCGAAGCAAATGGTGAGACAGAAGTTCAAGAAGATATCTTACAATTCTTCTATAGTTATAATGGAGAAATTGAATTTGTATTCATCATTGATGAACCAATCATAGATGAAGATGAAGAGTTAGACAATATTGAAGATATACTTTATCAATCCACATTAGAGATATACCAAGGATCAGACAAAGAGACAATTCTAAACAACTACTATTATGAGTCTGATGATTTTATTGATTTTTATGAGATAATTAATGACTCTGATAATTTTGGAATACAGTCTGTTGATTTTTCAGAGGGAACATACATAGCATCATTTTTCTTAGCACACGGTGATACCATTTCTTATATATCTTTTGGAATTAATCCAGTATACGAGAATGAAAAACTATACCTCGATGTTTATTTTTTGGATACAAAACCGGAAAGCATTTTCGATGAGCTTGAAGACTTTGTAGTAGAGTTTATTACTGAATTTAATTCAAGAACCATTGATTTCAATCAATTAACAACCTACTTTGATGGTGGAACTCCTGCTGAAATTGTAGAAGCGTATCAAGAAAATGAAATAATTAACTCATTCCATTTTGATAATGATGACGAAACACTGTACCTCGTTTTCGTTCTTGATAGCTCTCAACTATGGTTTGAAGTTACGACTACCAAAGTAGATGATACTCTCATTGTTGAATTGGACTTTGTGAAAGAAATTGTTAATCATCATACCGAAGAATCATTATTTACTCAAATGATGTATGAAGTGGCTTATGCATTCAGTACAGGAACAACTGACACGATTGAACATTACTTCACTGAAGACAGTTTCTTTTTCATTCAAGATGAATTCTTAAGTACTGGTTCTGATGATTTTGATGTTTGGATTTCATATATTGCTGATGATTATTTCATTGTAGCATTCCAATATGATTCAACAGAATATGGAAAGGCAATTTCTTTTGAACTTAATACTGAAGGGAATTTCAGTGCTCTCTCAGTGTTTGAAGTTGTCAATAGTTCATTACAACAAGAAATAACTATAAATGAAGTTAACACGTTCTTAGATATGATATTGATGGATTACGATGCATCGACAATTTGCGACACAGTTAGTCAAAACAATCAAACAAATTGTTTAGAGTTGATTGATATAATTAGAAGCAATGATCATACACTAATCAATCATATCAATACTGACTACAATAATACGTACTTCATTCTCAACTTCTATGATGAGGATATGATCTTGACATCACAACTTCTAGTACATATTGATTTAACGACAAACGAACTAGATTACGAAAATTACTATGACTTTGATATTACATCAATCGAAACAATTGAGACAGTTGTCAACTTGGGCACTGTATCGGAAAAAGTGGAAGAGATTGCAACGAACTTTAATAATTCCAATATTGATTCAGTGGATGTTTGTGAAAGTCCAGATAACATATTAATCTCTTGTTCTACGATGAGATTCGGTTTCCAAGAACAAGGTTTAAGTTTAATTATCAAATCAATCTCTAACCAAGTAGGAACAAACATATTTGATATAGAGTTTGCTGTGATTACCAGTGATGGAGTGGAGTATGGATTTACCGATGCGAAGGCTATTTTCTATTATGATGAGACCGGCATTTTGCATTCTAAAATTGTATATTTTAATCCATTCAGTTTTAATTCAAGCGACTATTCTTCAGTAATTGTTCCTGATAATATAGATGAATTAATCTCAGCATTCTTTATGGACTTATCAAATGAAGAAATATCTAATTTAGATTTGATGAATAAATATAGTACCATTGATGTCTACGGATTTATTGAAGTTAGAGACACATTCTTAGAGTCAGAGGTTTCAAGTATAGATATTACTGTAACAAGTAGTGATTCTTACAACATTTCTCTAACACTAAATAGAAATGAAGGTATTGAAACACTTTATTACAAAGCGAACATTCATGTTTATGACGACCATTATGAAATTTCATTTTTTGTAGACAGTCAAACCGACATTAAAAACCTTCTTGAAGAACTAGAAGATAATTTGAATGTATTATTGAATGACAATGAAAACTCAATGGAAGAAATCCATGCATTATTCATCACAAATGATATTGAAATATTAATTGAGTATGCGAATGTAAATGGATACCATTTCGAGGTTAACTTCCTGGATAGCTATTTCATATATGAGGTGCTCGTTATGGACTCAAGTAACGAAATGATTAAAACCGTATATATCAACCCCGATTACTACAACGATTTAACAGGAACACAAATTGTTCAGATGGATTTATCACTTAGCCAATTATTTGATGAAACAAATGATGCTCAACTACTTGTTGAAGCTTTATCAAATGGGGGAATTACACTTGATGAGTTTTGCTCTGAGTTAGACTGTGGTGAACTTGTTCCTCTGCAGTATGAATCATTTACAGTGTCGACTCATAGTTTTGGACATTATCAAGAAGAGGATTACGTTGTTAAGATTGTTTTCATGTTTGATGGTGAAGAACGAATTGGATATTATACTATAGTCACTAAGGTAGAAGATTATGAAATCGTTCAATCTTTTGAATTGATTGCGATTAAAATTGCACCTCAAGGTGAACTGACAATTGTGGATCTTGAAACTGCAAGTATAGTAGCTACAGATTTTATTTATGATGTCTTTAATCAAGATATCAGTAATGAGTATCTTGAAGATACTTACTTCAATGGTTATGTCAACGAACAAATTACATTGTTTGATCGTAGTGATATGATTGAAACTGATATCACATTTGAAATAGTTACAATCGAACGTTCCGATGATGCTGATGGTAATTTCAAGTACTTTGAAATTATAGCAAATATTGGTATGAATGGAGAAATCGAAGAAGGTTCACTCGAACTTGGAATCTATATACTCGAAGACGGAAATTATTATATCGTATTACATTAGTCACAAAAAAAGAAGTCTCATTCTTACTGAGGCTTCTTATTTTTTTATGTAGTTTTTCGTTTAAGTTTATAGTTTGTGATATCGGATTGTTTTTTGGTTTTAGGATCAAAGGATAAGATTCTAAAGAAGAATTGTACTAGATATCCCGAGGTAAACACCAATACCACAGTCCCCACTCCAAAATTCCCACCTAGTAGGATTCCTATAAGCAGTACTGTCGCTTCTATTGCTGGTTTAATGTGCTTTACCTGGAATCGAGTTAGTCTTGCTAAGCCAACAAATAACCCATCTCTTGGTCCTTGACCTAAGTTAGATGAAATATATAGACTACGACCAAATGTTGTAAACAACAATCCGAACGCAAAAATGATTATTCTTGTAAATAGATTATCTAATGTCTCCAAATAAATCATTTCAAATAAGTTAATTAAGTTTCCTGCAATTAGGATATTTAGTAATGTTCCGATCCCTACTTTCGTCTTTAAGAAAATCATCGAAAAGACTAAGATAATAATACCTAAGAAAATCGTAACATTCCCAAACGAAACGTCTAAAACAATTCCAATCCCATCATGGAGAACACTCCAAGGGGATAAACCAATATATGCTAGTTTCGTTAAGTAGATTCCAAAGCTAAGTATCAATATCCCAAGTAATAATCTTGGTACTCGTTGTAAATCTGATTTGATTAGTTCTTTATTCATATTATCACCAACACCAAAATTATAAACAAAGTATGATAAAAATACAACAAAAATAATAAAGCAATTCATTATATTAATGACTGGTATTTTGATACTATAAAAAAGAGGTGATTCTATGCTTAATATTGTATATCAAAAAGCACATGAGAAAAACAACTTAATTCTCTTATCAATCTTGTTTATAGTCTTTTTGGGACTCTATATCTTTTTAGACTTTGAAGGGAATACCAGTTACAGTGTAATGACTGAAAATTATGGATTTGGTGTAACTTTAACACATATCTTAGTGAATGTGTTAATTGCGATATTATCTTCTGTAATGGTAACATTTAGCACAATAAACTATAAACTAACAAAGAGAGAACCTGTAGGAACCAATGCAATACCATTTATCACGTTTCTCTTTGGAGTTTTAACATTTGGATGTACTTCTTGTGTCGTTGCTTTTCTAGCAGCTGTAGGGATTGCTTTTACACCTGTTATTTTACCAAATGGTAACTTACTATGGAAATTCGGAGCTCTATTCATTGTCATTTTAGGTTTTATGTGGATTATGTATTCGATTAAAAACACGAAATGCAAGGTGAAAATATAAATTTTCGCCTTTTTTTATTGTTTATTTGTAAAAAATCTAGTAAAATGTAATGTTAAAAAACTAAGAGGTGGAAGACATGAAAAAGAAATTACTAGTATTATTTTTAACTTTAACACTTGTACTAACAGCATGTACAAAAGATGAAAGTTTAACAATCGATCAAATAATTGTTAACAATGTTGTAGAAGAAATTACTTTCGAAAACACCGTTTTAGATAGTAACATTGTATTACCAACACATATGGATGGGTATGTTCTTACATGGACAAGTAATGACCCTTCGCATTTATCAAATGATGGAACAATAACACAACCTTTAGATGGTGAAGGAAACGCAGATGTTGTATTAACTGTTTCTGTTACATCTAATAATGAAACATTAACCAAAGACTTTAATTTTGTTGTAAAAGAAGCATCTGAAACAGTAGAAAATCCAGATGATACAACATTAACTTGTCCAAACGAACAACATGAAGAAAATGGTGTTTGTGTTGATGATGAACAAGGTAATAATAACAATGGAGATTATACCTATGACGGATATTATTTAGGTGTTGAAGGCTTAAGTGGGGATACTTTAAAAGCATTTTTACACGATTTAATTGATGACCATACCGTTATTTCATATGACGGTCTAAAACAAGCATTATTGGTTACAGACCAAGATCCAGACAATCCTAATAATATTATTATGTTTTACGCAGGAGACTCTGTTCCAGGTGTTTGGGATAGCGCAGCGACATGGAATCGTGAACATTCATGGCCAAAAAGTATTGGTGGCTTCAAAAGTGATGATGCAGGATCTGATTTACACCACATTAGAGCTACTTATACAACTGTAAATTCTACTAGAGGTAGTGATATTTACGGTGAAGGTGGAACTCTTGTTGCTAAGACAGATGACTGTTATACAGGAAGTTCAACATTTGAACCACGTGATGAGGTTAAAGGTGACGTTGCTAGAATGATGTTTTATATGGTAGTAAGATACGAAGGTTACGATGGAGCTGCTGGTTCTGATTTAGAATTAGTTGTTGCGAGTACAAAAAATGATAATGGTACTATGGGGAATTTAAACATTCTATTAAAATGGCATGAACAAGACCCTGTTGATGAAGAAGAGATGGCCAGAAATGAAGCAATATACGGATATCAAAACAATAGAAATCCATTTATTGATCATCCTGAATTAGTTGAATTAATTTGGGGAACATATCCAAATTAATCGTATTAAAAAAACAAACTGTAGTTAGCAATCAGCTAACTACAGTTTTTTATTTACATTGATCTTGAAGTAACAATATCTATTCCAGTATTGCAGACATTTTTAATGACTATATCTCCAACTTTCACAGGTGAAGTAAGTTCTACTTTTTCTAGTTCTTTCATTATTTTAAAGATATCTGCTTTCGGTATCTCTCCATTAGTCTTAACGGGGATTCGATTATATATACCTTTCTTAATTTTTACTGTAGAAGTGACAATACGTGTTGGATTCGTTAATTCTTTCCTACCATACACTTCACCTCTAACACATTGATTACCTGTTACTTTATAATCATCATCTATATCAATTGTTAAGTGACAGCCCATTGGACACGCAATACATATTAGTTCCTTTTTCATTTTCTTTCCTCCACTTCAATTGAAATAGATTCATTAGCACTTTCCACTTCTTTCTCGGTTAATATTACTTTTTCCATTTCTGCAGGTGCTAGATGTTTTTTCTTGAGTCTTCTCACTTCTTTTCCGTCAACCTTAATAACAAAATCAACATTTTTGAACACATTTGTTACACGCATAAATAACTCAATAGATTTATCCATGTTTAAAGGACTTATTGATTGAGGAACAATATAACTAATTCCATTTTCTGCGATGGTATTCACTCTTGAAGTTTCTTTCACATACTTTCCATTCACATACTTGGCACAAGCGATTCCTGCTTTTCTACTTTCTGTAGTAACAAAATCTACTAAGTCATGCACATGTAGTGCGTTACCACATGCAAATATACCTTCGATATTTGTTTGATAACTTTCGTTAACAATTGGACCTTTAGTGCGTGGATGAAGTTTGATACCAGCTGCTTCACTAATTCCATTTTCCGGTATTAATCCAACAGATAGTAGGAGTGCATCCACTTCAAATTCCATTTCGGTACCTGGTACTGGAACAAAATTATCTACCTGCTGTACAACGATTTTCTCAATGTTATCTTCACCGATAATATTTGTTACGGTATGACTTAAATAAAGTGGTATGTCATAGTCTTCTAAACACTGTACGATATTTCGTTGGAGCCCTCCGGAGAACGGTAGAATTTCCGCTACACCAAGAACTTCTGCTCCCTCTAATGTCATTCTTCTAGCCATGATTAAGCCAATATCCCCACTACCTAGTATGAAGACTTTTTTTCCAACTAAGTACCCATCAATATTCAAGTATTTTTGTGCTGTACCAGCGGTTAAAACACCAGCAGGTCTAGATCCAGGAATCGAAATAGCTCCTGCGTTTCGTTCATAACAACCTGTTGTGATAATAATTGCTTTCGCTTGTACTTTTACAAAACCTTCTTGTGCATTTGCATAATGTACAATTTTATCTTTGGTAATTTCCGTTACCATTGATTCTATCTTATAATCAATATTCTTTTCTAGTAACTCTTCTTTGAATCGTTCTGCATATTCCGGACCAGTTAGTTCTTCTTTAAAGACTTTTAATCCAAATCCATTGTGGATACACTGTAGCAAAATACCACCCAGTTCTGAATCTCGTTCTAGCAAAAGGATTGATTCGACACCATTCTTTCGAACTTCTAAGGCAGCAGCTAAGCCAGCTGACCCTCCACCAATAACAACAACATCATATTTTTTCATTATTGTTCTCCTTTTGTTTTAGCTTTTAGAATATTGGAATTCTCTTTACTATAATTTATATTCATTGGATCTATATTTAGTTCTCTAGCTAATATTTTCAGTACTTCTGGTTGGCAAAATCCACCTTGACATCTACCAGCACCAGCTCTAACTCTATTCTTCACACCAGTTACACTTCTAGCTCCACAATTACGATGAATCGATTCTACGATTTCACCTTCTGTAATACCTTCACAGCGACAGATGATTTTACCGTATTTAGGATCCTTATTAAACAATTCTTGTTTTTCTTCTAAAGTCAACTCAGTCATTCTTGTTACTTTTTTACGGATTGGATTAAAATCTTTTTTTCGTAAGTCCAAACGTTTTGAAAGTAACTCTTCTACTACATATATTGCGAAAGCAGGTGCCGCCGTCAACCCAGGTGACTCGATCCCAGCAACATTGATGAATCCTTCTACATTCGATTCTTCAATTACGAAATCATGAGTGTCTGAAGTTGGTCTACTTCCTGCAAATGATCGAATTACTTTATTGTACGGAACATTCTTTACGTTTCGTTTTAGGTGTTCTTTTACGTAGTTCAAACCATCTCTTGAAGTAGATGTTAAATTATCTTTATCTACAAAATCACTTGTAGGTCCTAGTAACGTATTACCGTGATATTGAGGAGTTGCGATTACGCCCTTTCCTTTGGATGAAGGAGTAGGATAAATCACACTATTTACAATTGGTACATCTTTATCTAGTACGAAGTATTCTCCTTTTCTTGGAGTAATATCAAAGGTAGTATGAGCGATTATTCTTGAAATATCATCCGCAAATACACCAGCTGCATTCACAATTGTTTTTGTTTCAATATACCCTTTATTGGTTACAACAACGAAGGTATTAGCTTCTTTTCTAATATCTACTACTTCAGTACTTGTTTTGAGTTCAACACCATTATCCATTGCGTTCTCAATATTAGCAACGGCAGCTTCTAATGGGTAAGTGACAGCGGTAGTTGGTAAGTATAACCCACCAAGTACAGAGTCACTGATATTCGGTTCTTTTCTTCGAACTTCTTCTTTCGTAAGTAAGGATACTTCAGAATCTGTTAAACCATTTATCTTCGCTCTTTCAAGTAGTTCCTTGATCGTTTGCATTTCCTCTTCATCAGAAGCTACAACCATCCCACCACATTCCATAAACGGAATGTCTAAGTCTTTTGACATTTGATTGTATAATCGATTTCCTAAAATATTAAATTTTGCTTTTAATGTCCCAGGAAGAGGATCATGACCCGAATGAACAATCGCGCTATTTGCCATTGTTGCGTGTTGGGCAACATCAAATTCTTTTTCTAAGATTACTGTTTTTAGATCATATTTTGCACATTCTCTTGCGATACAAGCCCCACTTATACCTGAACCAATAATTACTACATCATACATTGTGTTTCCTCCTATACAAATAAAAAAATAGAGACCTAAAAAAATCGTCGATTTTTTTATTCGTCTCTATGTCTCTTGAATTTCGATTAACTTGTACCTTAATATTACTTAATTTAGGCCGATTTGTCAATTATATTTATGAAAACAATTTCTAATTAAGTTCCTTTAGTTTCCCTTTTCGAAAAATAGAATCATCTAATTCACTTAAGACAATACCAGATATAATTAGAATCATCCCAAAAATCAAATTACTTGTTACTAAATCATGGTAAAATATGATTCCGAATATTGGGCCAAACAGGCTTTCACTTGAAATCAAAATAGCTGCCTCTGCTTCATTGGTGTGTTTTTGTCCAATTGATTGGAAGAAGAATCCAATAAAACTACCAAAGACTCCTATCAAGATTGCTAGTAATAAGATTTGTGCACCATCAAAACTTGAGAAATCAACTGTTGGAAATCCTCCTGTAATCATCATTGCGATAAAGGATAAGAAACTAAACATTAAGAATTGGAATATTGTTAGTAGAAATAAGTCTACTTTTTTCGATAATTTTCCTAACATATAAATGTGTAATGCATAGAAGATTGTTGATACAAACGTAAGCATGTCACCCTTATTTACTGCGGCAATATCTTGAAAATTCACAGATAAAATCACAATACCAAGTAATGTAATTAGTCCTGCTAGAATCGTTTTTTTAGGCACAATTCTCTTCTCAAATATAAAGATGACTACTGGGATCAAAACAATGTATCCTGCTGTGATTAACGCGTTATTTGAGGGTGTTGTGAAAACGAGACCCAGTGTTTGAAAATAGAATCCACCAAATAAAAATATCCCAAGTATTAAGCCGTTTTTAAGCAGTGAAAGATTGTGTTTTTTTGTTTCTTGTTTCACTTTGAATTCTTGCTTAAAATAGTTTCTTACTCTTTTATTGTATATCGATGTCATCACTACAAAAGCGGTAAAGAATCGAACAAACAAAAGTTGTGATTCGTTCCATCCTGAATCTAGGATTAGCTTATTAATGATAAATCCAGAACCCCAGATTAATCCGGCAGTTAATAAAACAATTCTTGCTACATTTTTGTTCATAATCTCACCTCGCAATTCAATGAGTATTATATTCTATAATAAGAGAAATGTGAAGACAATTCATCAGAATTTTTTTAAAAATAAAGCCTTTACATTTTGATTTATTTGTTATAAAATGGAAAGTCACACCAAAGGAGGTGTCGTTATGTTTACTGTAAATATCAATAATAAAACTTTAGAGTTTGACAAAGCGATTAGAGTTAAAGATGTAGTAAATGACACATTTAAAGATTACCCCGTTGTTTTAGTTAACAACCGATTAAGAGAATTATCATATCGATTTGAGAAAGATGCGACAATCGAACCCCTTACATTAGATAGTCCTGAAGTAGTTCATGTTTATGAAGCTAGTTTAAGATATTTGATAGCTATGGCGTTTAAACGTGTTTATCCTGAATTTAATATTAAATTCAAATATAGTATTTCTAGAAGTATCTTCTGTTATATTATCGATCATGAAGAGATTGATCTTCAACCTATTTTACAAGATATCAAACACGAAATGGATTCTATCATTGAAGCTGATATTCCATTTGTACGTGCTACGAAATCAAAAGAGGACACTAGAAACTTTTACTTGTCAGAAGACTATCAAGATAAAGTAGATATCCTTGATTACCGACCTGAAAATCGTGTTCATCTATATGAATGTGATAATTATTTAAATTATATGTATAGTTATATGGTTCCAAGTACTGGATACTTAAAAGATTACAAATTGATTCCTTATGAGTCTGGTTTCTTAATCCAATATCCAAGAAGTGAAACAAACAAACAAATACCTTTATTTAAAGACGCACCAAAATATGTAGATACATTAAGAAGAGCGTCTGATTGGGCTAATATTGTTAAAGCTGATTATATTTCTAATTTAAATAACCATATTGATAATGAAAACGTTGTGGAGTTTGTTCACATGTGTGAAGCTAAACATAACGCGACGTTAACTGAGATTGGTGATAAAGTTTTAAACAATAAAGATCAAATTAGATTAATCGCCATTGCTGGTCCAAGTAGTAGTGGTAAAACCACTTTCTCAAATCGTTTGAGAATTGAGTTAATGACTAGAGGTCTTAGACCTGTAACAATTTCACTAGATAATTACTACCTAAATCGCGAAGACATTCCAACTGACAAAGATGGAAAAGTTGATTTAGAACATATAAATACTTTAGATATCGAGTTATTCAATCAAAATATGAAAGATTTAATTGAAGGATTAGAAGTTAATATGCCAATATTTGATTTCCACACTAAAACACGTAGTGGATATCGTAAGCTTCAAGTAACAAGTGATAATCCTATCATTATCGAAGGAATCCATGCATTAAACAAATTACTTACCGAAAGTATTCCAAAATCTCAAACATTTAAGATTTATATTAGTCCACAACTACAAATGAACCTCGACAATCATAATCCAATCAGTTTAACTAATTTACGTTTAATTAGACGTATTGTTAGAGATAAACAATTCCGAAACGCAAGTGCTATTCGTACTATCTCGATGTGGGAAAGTGTTCGCGCTGGAGAATTTAGATGGATTTATCCTAACCAGGAACAAGCTGATTATGTGTACAACTCAGGACTTCAATATGAATTATGTGTATTAAAAAAATACGCTTTACCAACCTTGAAAGAGGTACCTTACGATAGTGAATACTATATCACGGCAAACCGATTGATTAAATTCTTAAAATATTTCGTTGATATCGAAGATGAAGTAGTTCCAAATAACAGCTTACTTCGCGAGTTTATAGGCGGTAGTTGTTTTAGAGAGTAGACTGTATTATTACAGTCTTTTTTCTTACCATTTTTTGCATAAAAAAAAGAGGAATTATTCCTCTTTAGCGAAATCAATAAGTTCTTGTTCGTCCATACGAAATGGTATCCAACCATGTAAAGGTTTCGCTCCAAGTTTCTCATAAAATCGAATTGATGGTTTATTCCATTCCAAACAGTTCCATTCAAAACGCAAGCATCCATTTTCTATCGCTGTCTTTGCCAAATACTTTAAGACTAATTTACCGTATCCTTTTCCACGTTCTTTATTGTTGATAAAAAAGTCTTCTAAATGTAATGTAGGGCGTGCTAAGAACGTACTAAACGAATAAAAGTAAACTGCAAAGCCTACAGGTTGTCCTTTCAGTCTGACGAAAATAACTTCTGCTCTGTTATCATCAAAGATGTTTTTTTCGATGTCTGCGACTGTCGCAGTAACGTACTTTTTCATACGTTCATATCTTGCTAAACCATTAATAAATTCCAACACCAAAGGTGCTTCTTCTCTTGTTGCTTTTGTGATCGTTACATTCTTCATAGTAAGTTCACTCCCTTTCTTCTTAATTTAATTTTACCATAGAAAAAGATAAATTTTACGAACTAATTAATTCTTCAATAAAAAAAGTTTAAAAACATCTTTAATATATAGTAAAATATGATATAATACCGTGTGTGTAAGCGTTTTTATATACTGTAAAAAAGGAGAATATATATATGTTTAAAACAATACATGAAATGATTGATTATGTACAAAAAGAGAACGTACAAGTAATTGATTTTAAAGTAGTTGATATGAAAGGGAGATGGCATCGTCTTACGATTACTTCACAGAAACTACATCCAAGTATTATGGAAAAAGGAATTGGGTTTGATGGATCTAGTTATGGATTCTTAACCGTAGAGAAATCGGATATGGTAATGATACCTGATGTTACTAGTTGCTATATTGATATATATAAGGAACACAAAACAATGGTAGTGATTGCCAACATCTTTAAGATCGTTGGTAAGGATTTAGTTCGATTTGAAGATTGCCCACGTTATATCGCTGAGAAGGCAGAGAAATTCATGATTGATAACGATATCGCTACGGAATGTTTACTTGGACCTGAATTTGAGTTTTTTGTTCTTGATCACGTATCATATACAAATACAAATCAACATATGGAAGTGAAACTAGACAGTGCACAAGCAAACTGGAATAGCAGTGATGATTCTTATAAAAACATCGGATATACTGTACCTCATCACGGTGGATATCATGTTGATAGTCCTTGGGACGCTAGTTATGAATTCCGAACAAAAGTTTCTGTTGAAGCCGAGAAAATCAATATTCCAATTAAGTACCATCACAGCGAAAATGGTGGACCTGGACAAGTAGAGATCGAAGTAGATTTTGCGGGAATCAAAGAAATGGGTGACCGTACAATGAAAATCAAAAACCTATTGAATTTAACTGCATTTTCAATGAGAAAAAGTGTAACATTCATGCCTAAACCATTTGTTGATGAATGTGGAAATGGAATGCATGTTCATATGCAGTTAACTAAAAATGGTGAGTATATAATGTATGATGAATCTGGTTATGCTGGTTTATCAAAAACAGCTCTTTATATGATTGGTGGAATATTAAAACACGCAAAGGCTATTACGGCAATTACGAACCCATCAACAAACTCATATAAACGTTTGGTACCTGGATTCGAAGCACCTGTTACAATTGGTTATGCTACTGCGAATCGCTCAGCTGTAATTAGAATTCCGGGTTATACAATTCAAATGGATGAAAAGCGATTTGAGTTACGAAGCCCTGACGCTACTGCAAATCCATATCTTGCATATTCTGCAATTATGATGGCTGCATTTGATGGTATCTTAAATAAAATCGATCCTGAAAAAGAAGGGTTTGGTCCTTATGACTTAAACTTATATAATTTAACAGAGAAAGAGAAAGAACATATTGATTCTCTTCCAACTTCTTTATGGCAGGCAACGAAGGAATTAGAGAAAGACTATAAATTCTTACTAAATGGAAATGTATTTTCAGAAAACATTATTAAGAACCACATCAAACGATGTCGTGAAGAATATTTACTTGTAAATAAAATGCCTCACCCAATCGAATTTGAAATGTACTATAGTTTATAAGAAAAAAGTGCTCATTATTGAGCACTTTTTGTATTTTTAGCCTTTTTTTGAATATACGATAGGTATAACACTATTTTTTGTTTATCCATAATGGTAAATTGATGTGTTGAGTCTTTTAGAAATTCAATTAATTTTGCATCTTCTAACACTTTATAGATTGCTTTAAACTTCTTGAATTTTGTTTGACTAAATTGTAAGTTATCATCAATTTGTCGAAAGATATTATTCGTATCAAGTGTTGTATATACTTTTTCCTCTTGATACGAGCGCATTACTTTTAACATTCCCATAATTGCTCTTCTGTTATATTTATTTACTAAATACGGTTTTAATTTATCATAATCAGTTTTTGGTTTTGCCGCTTTACTTGCAGGTTTTTTACTTGTTGTCTTTGTTTCCTCAATCACTTTATAATCATCTATGATTAACATTTTGTCCGTTGATGACTTAAAGACGATTCTTTCTGTATCTGCAGGTGTTCCTACTAACCAAACTTGTTTGTTGAATTTTCGTAACGTATTCATAACAATTGAGTAATCACTATCACTTGTTAAAAAGACGAATAAATCAAATCCTGGATTTCCAACGTGTAGTTTTTCTAAAGCATCTACACTAATCATTAAATCCGCTCTGTTTTTTTTACCTGTGATATGTGGTGCATCTTCAATTGTGAAGTTTAGTTCACTTAATTGATTTCGAAATCTTTTTAGATTCGCACTATCTCCTATTGCCTTTTTCAGACCAAATATAGCCTTATCTACATTTTCATCGTTTATTACTTGTAATCGAATATCGTCTAGTAAGTCTTCAAAACTAACCATCCCTTTAATATTTTCTACGTCCAAGTATATTGCGATATTTACTTGTTTCATATTTTCTAACTCCCTTTTGTGTATTTTTGGTAGTTTTTAGCAAGTCCACCTTTACTTGTTTCTCGGTATGAATCACATAGATCCTTACCGGTTTCCATCATAGTCTTAACAACTGTATCAAAACTGATGGTTCTACTTCCCATTAATAAAAATGCTAGTTGTGATGCATTAATTGCTCTGTGTGCTGCTACTGCGTTACGTTCAATACAAGGTATTTGAACATATCCTAAAACAGGATCACATGTTAGACCTAAATGATGTTCTAAGCCGATTTCAGCTGCATATTCTATTGTATCAAGATCACAATCGAATAGTTCGCTATAGGCTGATGCAGCCATGGAACAAGCTGTTCCAACTTCTGCTTGGCACCCAGCTTCTGCTCCACTAATAGAAGCATTGTGTTTTACAACGTTTCCAATTAACCCAGCAGTTGCTAATGCATCTAATATCTTTAAATCACTAAATTTATAAATATCTCTTAAATAGTATAACACACTTGGTAAAACTCCACTAGCACCACACGTTGGTGCGGTAACAATTGTACCACTACTTGCGTTCACTTCACTAACTGCATAACTATAAGCACTTACTAGTCTTAGTTCGTTGCTTGTCTTTAAATTTTGATTGTATAATAATTGTCTTGCTTTTCTTGTTATCTGTAAAGAGCCCGGTAATACTCCTTCGGAATGTAACCCTAGATTGATTGCTTCTTTCATTGTTTCCCAAACCATGCTTAGGTAACCTTTAAAATTTTCATCTTCATATTGATATACGTATTCATATAATCTTAAGTCATGTTTTAGACAATAGTTTTTGATTTCTTCGAAGTTTTTATGAGGATAAATGTGTTTTTTCCCTTCAATTTCGTCGCCTTCACGTAAAATACTTCCTCCACCGACACTGAAATATCGTTCTCTCACTACTAGTTCATTGTTTCTATATACTAAAATATCCATTGTATTTGGATGTTTTACAAGTTCACTACTATAAATAATTTCAACGTTACCTAAAACATCTTCTATAATTTTATCTGTCTGATGTCCTTTTCCAGTTAAAGCAAGTGATCCGTAAAGAATTACTTGATACTGATCTCCATTGTGTTCTCGTTTCACACGATGACAAATTTTTTCTGGACCGATTGTATGACTACTAGAAGGTCCTCTTCCTATTTTATATAATTCTCTTAACGATTCCATATAAACACCTCATTTACCGATTATATGATAACATTTTATATTAGAAAATCCATAGTAAAAACAAAAAAACTCGGATATCCGAGTTTTTAGTTAGGCATTTCTCCATTTTCAAGTTTCTTTAGAAAATCATGAAGTGGTTGTTCTGGTACAAAACCAACGTTTTGTCCTAATACTTCTTTTCCATTAAAGAAATATAAAGCAGGAACACTTGATACTCCGTATTGATGTGCTTGTGGATGATCGTTCGCGTCAGCTGCGATAAATACCACATTTTCTAAGTCTTCATTTGTACTTAATTTTTCAAAGATTGGTTTTAACATTTTACATGGAGGACAAGTTGTAGTTGCGAATTTTACAACGGCAATTTTTCCTTCTTCTAAATAATTTTCAATTTTATCTGTTCTTTTTAGTTCTACAAACATAATATTCACTCCTTTTTATTTTACGATGTAATTGTACTCCTTTTTAAAATCATATTCAAATAGTTTGCTCACGAACTATGGTATAATTAAATTGAGGTGATAAAATGATTCAACATGTGAATAATTTTGTACATAGTTCATTGGAAAAAGTAATATCTAAGAACGATTATGTAATTGATGCAACGGTTGGTAACGGACATGATACTTTGTTTTTATCGATGCTTGCTAAAGAAGTAATTGGTTTTGATGTTCAAAAAGATGCCATTGATCATACACGAGTTTTATTAAAGAAGCATTCCAGAAAGAATGTCACACTATATTTAGATGGTCATGAAAATATGGATCAACATATTGATGTGCCAGTTAAGGCTGTCGTTTTCAATTTAGGTTACTTGCCAGGTAGTGATAAATCGGTTAAAACGGCTTATAAAACTACTGTTAAGGCTTTAGAGAAGGCGTTAAATTTACTTTCTATTGGTGGAGTGATTTCGATTATTGTCTATACAGGACACGATGGTGGCAAAGACGAATCAATGCATATAGCGGAGTATTTAAAAACGATAGATATGAATCATTATCAAGTTCTTAAATACCAATTCTTGAACCGCAAAAATGCACCATATGTTTTACTGATTGAAAAAACAAAATAAGGCTTTCATTACAAGCGCTTTTTTGGTAAAATGTATTGTTAAAAGAAAGGTGATTATAATGAAAAAACTTATCGCATTACTATTATCATTAATGTTTGTGTTCACGCTAGGAGCGTGCGACATTAAGAAGGATGACGAAGTTGATTGTACTCTATACCCTCAAGAAGAGGTTTGTATAGATGACGATGATGAACAAAAAGATATTGAAGAATATATAGATATTTATTATTTAAATGATATGCATGGAGCTTTGGTTGAAGATGATTATCAACTTGGTATTTCATATATTGCTAATTTGGTTAATACAGAGAAAGCTGAAAATGAAGATAATGTCTTGTTTTTAGCGGGTGGAGATATGTTACAAGGATCTGCCTTAAGCAATTATTATGATGGAGCTTCAACAATTGAGTTACTTAACTTATCTCATTTGGATGCTTTTACTGTTGGAAATCATGAGTTTGATTGGGGTCTTGAAACTGTTTTAAATTATCGAGATGGTAACGAGGAGAACGGTGAAGCTGATTTCCCATTCTTAGGTGCAAATATTTTTTATGATGGTACAGAAAATATTCCTGATGGAATAGACCCTTATACGATTATCGAAAAAGGTACTCATAAAGTTGGGATAATTGGAACAATGGGACTTGGTTTAGAGAATTCAATTGCGGAAAGTAAAATTGCTGGATATGAGTTTGCTTCCCCTACAGAAATTATTGAGGATTACGCTCACTATTTAAGAACCGAAGAGGATTGTGATGTGATTATTGTTATGTCTCATGATTCTGGTGGTTATATCGCTGAGGATATTCAAAATCTTGATGGTGATTATAATGTAGATATCTTCTTAAATGCACATAGCCACAGTGCTTATGTTAAAGGAGATTCGAGTTATGTTCAAATGCAATCTGGAGCAAACGGAGAATATGTTGGTTATATTCACATTGATTTTAACGAATCAGGACAACTTTCTATGACTGCAAGAAACCTTGATGCTTCAGACAATAGTTTATTAACAAGCAAAGATCCAGTAGTTTCTAATCAATTGGAAGCATATATTTTAGAGACAAACGATTTGTTCAATAGTGAAATAATCGTAAGTGGTGAAAAGTTAACATCTAGCACACTTAGCGAATGGATTAGTCGAGTAATGGTTGAATCAACTGATGCCGTTATTGCGTTTCAAAATTATGGTGGAACAAGAGCTTCGATTGAGAATGGAGATATGATTACATTTGCAAAATTGTATCAAGTATTCCCATTTGATAATGTTGTTAAAACAGCACAACTTACAGGTCGTGAAGTAAAAGCATTGATGAATCAATCTGGTTTGGCTTATTATACAGATGTTACTTCGTTTGACAATGATACGTTATATGTTGTTGCGACAAATGACTACGTTTACGATAAAACCTATAATCCATTTGTTTCTGCAGATGGACAAGTAAATACTGGGTTATTAATGAGGGACTTAGCACTTTTAGAAATGGAACTACAGTCGACTCTATACAATGAGTTTAGAATGAGTAATACAACATTAATCAATCCTGTGAAGATTGAATCTTCAGACACAATCACAACAAACTAAAGAGGCGATATGCCTCTTTTTTTCGGGTTGTAAGTGGTTTCATATTTCTTTATTTAATCAGTAATTATGCTATAATTACCTTGGAGGTACATATATGAAAAAATTTATATTTTTATTAACAATTATTTTAGTTACATCGCTAAGTGGATGTTTACAAGAAAACGTTGTAACTTTCAACATAGAAAACAATTATCAGATTAACCACATCGTTGGTGACTCAGAATTAGACTTAGAAGACATAACAGCTAGTAATAGTGATGGTGACGATCTAACAAGTTCAATTACTACTTCTGCTTATAATTTAGACTTAGCTGGAAGTTTTGAAGTTTTATTAACTGCGACGGACAAAGACGGTACAAAAGGTACTGTTACTGTATTTGTGACTGTCTCAAAGATCAACTGTGTAACCAATCCGTTACACGATACCTGTTTTGTTCCTGTAACGGAATTGAATTTTGTCGATTTAGTGACAAGTGAAACAACACTATATATTGGAGATTCTATATTGCTGAAGTGGGAAGTACTCCCTGTTGATGCAACAACTCCTGAAGTCACAATAGAATCGAGTAATAGTGATGTTGCAAGTATCCTATCAAACGGATTTGTCGAAGCGAAAACATTAGGTGAGACTGAAATCACGATACGTACGAGTGAGATTACAATTTCCCATACAATCATCGTTGCTGAAAAGACTTGTGCAGTTGACCCTACACAAGACAAATGTTTTGCGAGTATCTTAGGTGATTCTTCAAGATTAACAACGTTTACGAATGCAAACATTAGTGGTACAGACTATAATCTAATGTATCCTAAGAATGATTTATACTATGAAATATATGTTCGTAAATTTGCTGATAGTGATGGAAATTACAAAGGTGACTTTAATGGAATTACAGAAAACATCTCTTATCTTAAAGGATTGGGTGTTGGAGCATTATGGCTAATGCCAATTATGGAATCAAGAAGTGATCATGGTTATGAGACGGATGATTATTATAGTGTAGACAGTGAGTACGGATCAATGGATGATTTCAAAGCACTAATTGCCGCTGCTCACGAAGAGGACATTGATATCATTATTGATTTTGTTGTGAATCACATGGGAGCTAGAAATTCTATTTTCCAAGATGTATTACGAAATGGTGTTGCGAGTGATTATTATGACTGGTTCGTTTGGGCAGATGAAAACGATTCTCGTATTGACGATAAAAAGTATGATGGTGGTCCTATTTGGTATAATCCAAGTGATCGTTACTGGTTAAAAGAAAGTAGTAGTTTTGACATCCATGAAAGTTTGGATGATAAATACTATTATGCTTTATTCAGTGACTGGATGCCTGACTTGAATTTAGAGAATCCAGAAGTAGTTACTTATATATATGATGTTGCAGATTTCTGGTTAACAGATGTTGGGGTAGATGGGTTTAGATTGGATGCAACAAGCCACTTCTTCCACAATGACGAATATAATATCAGTAATGCACATTCCAAAAATGTTGAATTCCTAACGGATTTTAATGCTCATCTAAAAACAATTGATCCTGATGTTTATGTTGTAGCGGAAGCTTGGGAAGGATACCAAACATATGGAACGTACTACGCAAGTGAGATATCGATGTTTGATTTCCAGACAAAATACTACATTGAAGATCGTTTAAAAGGATATAGTACGAATCTAGGAAGCAAATTAAGTAGTTTGTATAACTATTATGATAATTATGATGCAGACTTTATTGACGCAGTATTCTTAAGTAATCATGATATGGATCGCATTAGTACGAGTGTTGGTGATGAAAACACAAGATTAGGTGCAGAAATTCTATTAACCTTACCTGGAAACCCATTTATATACTACGGTGATGAGATTGGTATGGAAGGTGTAAGAACAAATATGGTTTGGGGTAATTACTACTCTGGTTTATCTACCGAGTTTGCTGATCAAGGTATTGACACTGTAAGTGAGCAATTAGCTCTTTCAGACTCTTTGTTAAACACATACATAGAACTTGGTTTGTTACGCAAAAATAGCTTAGCGCTTAAATTTGGAGATTTTACACCATATACCGCTACTGGTTTAGAAGGATACTATCGCTATTTTGAAAATGGTGATGATAAAGAGCTTGTATTGGTCTTATTTAACTATAGTGATACCATTGTTAGAAGTATTCCAAGTGAGTTTACTAGTTATGAAGTATTGTATGCTTCTAGAGAATCGAACATAGGTGGTATTTCACCAAGAAGTATGGTTATCTTACGGTTACCTGTAGAGTGATTATTCTATAATACATAAAGCGAATTCTTAGAATTCGCTTTTCTTATACAAAAACAAAAAAAATCTGTCTTTCGACAGATTTTTATATTTGTTTTATTCTCCTGCGATACCTGATTTATCAATTGATTCAACGAATTGACGTTGAACAATTCCATACATAATCATTAATGGAATAATTGAAAGTAAGGTACCAGCGAATGATTTCGCTTCACTAAATGTAACATCAACTGAATCACCGGCTACTTCGTAACTAGCAATTTGGTCCCATGTTTGCTGTAAACTTTGAAGCAACATTGGGATTGTTTTTATATTACCATTCAAGTAAAGGTTGGTCATCTGCATCTCATTCCAGTTCACTGCGAATCCATAAGTAGCTGCGATAATAAACGCAGGTACTGCCATAGGAAGGGCAATTGTAAAGAAGATTTGCAAACTGTTTGCTCCATCTAAATATGCCGACTCTTCAATCTGACCTGGGATCATTCTAAAGAATTGGAAGAAAATCAAGATAAAGAATGTTGCTTGTAACCCTTGTCCGAAAACGGCTGGAAGCCATAATGCAAACATTGTTCCTTTGATTCCTAGTGTTCCATATAATTGTAGACGAGGCAAGAATAGTAACGATGTTGGTAAAATGTAGATCAACAACATGATTACAAAGACAACTGCTTTTCCTCTAAATTTAAATCTCGCAAGTCCATATCCTATAAATGCACAACTAAGTACCGTTATCAGTGTTTGTGTTCCAGCTACATATAAACTGTTTACATAACTTACTGGTAAGAATAACAATACGATAATGACTAATGATGATATTCCCATTACACGTCCACGGTTTTTCGTGTACATTCCAGCGAAGTATGAAATAAACCATGGTAGTAAGATAAATACCAACAATTTGTTTCTTTCAACACTAACTGGACTCGTTAAACTTTCTTTATCAAACAGTAAATCTAGTACCGTTGATAAGTAAATCGTGTCTAAATCCAACCCGGTAATACTGAATTTATAGTTGGTCCAGAAAATCTTCGTAGGAATCCACATAACAGTACTATCTACTAAGTCTGTATTTGACATTAAACTAATCATAAACATGTAGAAAATCGGATAGATAAAGATAAAGGCAAATGTAATACTAAGGAAATAAACTAAAATATAGTAAATAATTCCTTTTCTCCCACCTGAACCTACCAATCTTGATTTATAGCGAGGCCAGTTATGTTTAAAGTTTTCCATAAATTGTTTTATTTTATTCATAGTTATGCCCTCACCTTTCTTTTTCGTTCACGAGTGATTAGCAGTAATAATGCAACTACAAATATTTGAATAATACTATAAATGATTGCCATTGCTGCTGCGTACCCTTGATAACGAGATGGATCTCCATCACTTTGAATAATCAAAGAGTTAATTGGATTATCATCAAAGTTCGCTAAGAATACTACGATAAAGATTACAGCTACACTAATCGCTGGACGAATAATTGGTAATGTAATTTTCCAGAAGATACTCCAAGCATTCGCTCCATCAATAGAGGCTGCCTCGTATAAACTTCTGTCAATTTTTTGTAACATTGATAAGAATATCAATATTGGAACCCCTGTATACCACAATATTTCAATAATAATTGAGAATAAATCGGTAAACAAGTCGATCGCAAAGACTGGTACGATTGTTGTCAACAAATCAAATACGAAAGGACTAATATGTATATCCATCCCACCATTATCGCTCATTGTAGATAGTAACTCACCATTTAAAATGATAATTGGTAAGAAGAATACAAGACGAAAGAATCCTTTTCCTTTAATTGGTTGATTTAGTAACATCGCAACAATAATTGCCAATGCGATTATAACTGGTGTATATAATAACGCATGAACAATGAAATCTTGAACATCCATCATAAAGTCGATATCAACACGTAAGATACGATGATAGTTATTGAATCCTACCCATGTGTAATTAAAGACATCTCCATCTTGTCTTACATCATTAAAACTAGAATACCCTAGTAATCCTACTGGATATGCAACCAAGGCTAAGAACCCAAGTACCCAAGGAGATAAGAATCCCCATCCAGTTAATGCTTTTTTCTGGTTCATTGTTAAATTCTTGAAGAATCGAATTATAGCACCTGGTATTGCACCAAAAATTTTACCAATTTCTCTAAATGGATAGAACACCTTGTTTAAGATTTTATTCTTATTTAGTTTAGCGAAGAAGCTACCTATTGGTCGTAATACAAATCGATATATTGGTTGAAATACAAAACGATATGAGTAGACAAATACAAAATGCAATGTATAGTGATACCCTATTTTTAATCCAATAAGTAAATATTTGAAGAAATTAGTAACTAGAAATTTAATCAAAAACTGAACACCGTCTAGTATATAACCCATAATTAAGAAATAATAATGTGGAATACTTTTAATAAGGTCTAAGGCTGTAAATGTTTTCGCTTGTTTCGTTGTTTGTTCTGCACTCATCGAATCACCTCATAACTTGTCGGTTCGACTACTGTTTCGTTGTATGTATACGTATCATTCGTATAATTAATAAGGATTTGTGTATTGTCTAAGTAAGTAACTAAGACTACACCCTCAGCAATAAACATATGATCCGTCATTTCATTATTGATTGTAACTTTTAGTCCATCATTGATCTCGTCATAATACGCATCAACACGGTCTTTCAATATTTCATACTGAGAGATATACACTTGACTTGAGTTTGTAAGTTTTAAGTCATATGTCGTTCCACCAGTAAATACGTATGATGGAAATACCCCATATTCTACAAGTCTTAAAAGTGTCGTCGTTTCATCTGATGCGAAGTTTAAATACTCAGAATACATATCCATGTATCCACCTAGTACTAATTGGATGAATGGAACTGAAGCCATTTCAATTGTATAGTCACTACTGCTTAACGGTGCGTTGTAGTAAGTATCTACAAATTCATACATATAAGCATCTGGTAAATATACTCCTGTGTTAATATTGTTTTCATTATAATAAGCAAGCATTTCATTGATTTCAGTCATGTTTCTAGTAGAGTAAATTACCCCACCATCGTAACTTGTATAGATTGCTTTGTTTAATCCATTCAAATCAACACTTGTTATTCCATATTTTTCAAATGTATCAACATCATCTTCAGCATATCCAACATAAAGTCTGATATCATTCACAGTATGTGTATAATACATTCTAGATAGCTCAATATAAGTAATTTCACGACGTGATAATGTTTGAGCATGTCCTGTTGAATAATCTTTATAACTTCTAACATAATCAAGGTAATATGAGAAATCAATGTCGTTTTCTTCCATAAACTCAAGCATATCCTCAAAGTCCCCTTTGCCACCTAAGTCTCTGTAAAGATCAAAACGATATCCTTCTTCTTCTTTTGTATATGTTTTATAAGAAGTAATCAGATCAGTATACCCATCATTTTGAAGCTGTTTTAAAATATTAACAACTTCATTATAAGTAGTAATACTAGCTACTCTTGAAGATAAAATACCTTCTTCTATTTCTGAACCAATAAAATCGATTTTTGTTGGTGTTGTTGCATAATCTTCTCGCATAGAATCATCCAAAACACCTTGACTTATCAAGTCATTTTGATAACTTTTTGCGATACCAACATAATCAGCTTCTAACCCTGATAAGAACGTATATTCCAAATTCAAATCATAGTTGTTCACATCTTCTTGGAATGAAATACGATATTGGTCTTCTGATGAACGTGACTGATATTGTTCATAACTTCTTCTATAATTAAAATTAAAGAATGTGTAATAATAATCGATATTTTGTACCCCTGCTGACTTAAAGTTCAACTGAGCATAGTTTGCTCCCTCAGAAGCAACAACATAGAATCCAGTTTTACCAGCGTCATGAACCATTCCGTATAAAGGAACTGTTAAACGCTCTGTTTCTTTTTGTGAGAATGAACGTTCTGAGTAATCAACATTTTTGTATCCATAGTCATCACCATAAACATCAAGTGCGAACACGGCAGTATTATCTGGATCTTCTTCTAAACTAATAAGTGCTCCACTACCATCCGGTATTAACACATATCCATCATCTTCCCCTTCGGTAGAACCGAAGTATGGGTAGATAACAATATTTCTTAGCATATAGTAATTAACAAGCGGTTCCCAGTCATCTTTCATGTACTCTTCTACTGAATCACCAGGAACTCCGATATTTAGTTTACCGTCTTCTAGTGATACATTTAGATCAAATCGAATTTGTACTTCCGGATGATTAAAATCAACTTTTGCAGTAAATCCATTGTTAGTAGTAACAATCGTTGAAGTTGCTACTGGAATTAACTCGTCTAGACCTAACTGTGATTCTTGGTCCAAATAAGAGAATGAAGCTGGTGTAGTACCATTAAACAACTCTAATGTTACTCCTGATTTTATATTATTGATGATACTATCTGTTTTTCCCGAGAAGTTATCATCGTAATTGTAAGAACTATACACATATCCATTCGCCAATACTTTCACAGCAATTGCTAGTGTTTCTCGTTCTAAATACAGTTCTAGCACACCATCATTCGCAATCAGTTCAAATGATTCAGGAATTGCCATATTGTATTGTTTATCACTATCGTTTTCTTCTAACTCAACGTAGGTATTATTAGAGAATGTAGTAGTGTTTAGTACGCTATTAAAGTTTAACTCTGTATTATCTCCGCTTGCAGCGACATTAATAACTGTTATCACTCCAAAAATTGTTACAGGAATTAATAATAATAAGATTAATTTTTTCATCGCTGAATCAACTCCCTTGCAATTTGTTCACCTACTGTAAATATTTGTGTGTTAATTGAGTAAACTACAAAGATAAAGATTCCCATGATTAACATTGTAAACATACTCATAAAGATAATTCCAACTGTTTCTCCAACTTCATAATTATGTGTTTCTTTAATCATAAAGAAGAAATACACTGCAATCCATATATAAGTAATAATCATTGGACCATTAAAGAATACTGCTTCTTGATACGTTAATACTCTACTAATTAAGATTACGAATGGTAATACAATCAATAGCGGTGTTAGTGTATAAGCTGTAGCTATGTATACATTTTTAAATGAACCCTCACCATCTTTTACCAAACATACGAAGTAGTTTGCAACAATCCATAATCCAAGTATCATGATAATGATTAATAAATCATACACAACATTTGCGTTTGGATCAGCTACAAATATTACATTTGTTAATTTTTGGAATGCAATATATAAAACACCAAGTAATAAGTAAATTATTGTTGCAGTAAACGTACTTGATGCGTTCCGTCTTTTTAAATCATAGAATCCATCGAGTGGATGTTTCAGGAAATATCCAATATATAAGAATTCATCGATAATTTTAACGTTTTTACGCGTTTTTTGGAATCCTTCTTCTAATGGTTTTGTAAAGTGTTTCCTTTTATTAATTGCTTTTAAGATTGCCCTCAAGATAAAGAATCCCGCAACAACCAAAACAACAATTTCTAAATTATCTTCAAGCCATGCTTGTCTTACATTCCAATAAGTATCTGAGATACCTGGATTATAAGAGGCTAAAGTATATTCTTCTAATGCTAAGTCATATCTTTCTTGTCTAACATAAGCATCTCCAAGTCCTTCATGAGCCATGTCGAAAACGGTAGCGTATTCTAAACTGTATTCCCAGTTTTCTTTCGCTAAATCTTCATCACCATCTTGGTATGCTTGGAAAGCTGTATGAATCGCATTTGTAAATTCTGTTGGTTGATATACTTGAATCAATGAGTTCCCTTGATCTACTACATAAATATTATCATTTGAGTCACAAGCAATACTTGTCGGTAGACTTACAAGACCTGCACGGTCAATCCCAATGTCTTTTACATTAAACGTAAAGACAAGTTCTCCAGTTGCATTGTACTCGTTAATCCAACCATCTTCTTCTACTACAATAACATTTCCGTAATTACCAACCCATA
>PPCM01000300.1_pt1 | contig 57881 bp, 49 predicted proteins | sample 1555541 | NCBI WGS metagenome assembly PPCM01 (sample SAMN05284479, study PRJNA326546) | Marine sediment metagenome, whole genome shotgun sequencing project. | isolation source: marine sediment | place: Germany: Wadden Sea | collected 2012-09-05
GCTCCAGGGGCCTTGTGCCGCTTCCCACCACCACCTGCCCCTCGAATCCCGCGCCGCCGTAACCGCTGGGGGACCAGACCCTCCAGTTGAACCATACACCCGGAGCAAGACCGGGAAGCCCCAGCTGGTTGATCACAAAATTCTTGGGTGACCAGAAGTGAAGACCCTCTCCGCAGGCAATGTCCTGAAGTCCGTCAAAGGGCACCCAGTTCTCATCCAGGATACTGATGCAGTAAAAGCTGTCGGTATTCCGGTTGCCCCATCTGATGAGTTCGTAGGTGGACTCGTAGGTTGCCGCCGATGCGGGGCAGGGTGCCGCGGCCAAGAGGAAAACGATAATCGAAACAATTTTTTTAATCATGCCAAGTCCCTGCAAAATGTTGAATGTGTTGACACCGGGAGCGTTGGTCCCCGGTACCGTTCACCATGCGCTGTTGTCCGGTGGTGGCTGAATAAAAGCATAACGGGTTGAAATTAAACAGCATTGCCTGACCCGCCGTGAACCCGGTTTCCCTCATCGGAGCGGATACCCGGCCGTTGTCCCCTGGGTTTAAAGGGACGGTCGGCATCGGGGACTTTCCCCGGGCATCCGCGAATGTCGCTAATTTTGAGTTTCAGGCGGTATTCCCTTGCGGGGCACCACGCCGGATTACAATGCAAAATGCATACCGATCAGGAGGAAATGATTCAGATCATGAATAAAAAGCTCGGGATGTTCCGAACGCCTCTGTTGGCGGGGAATCCCAAAGGGCCGGTGAAAGATTTCGAATCGTGTTGTTCCCTCCGCTGGGAAAGTGAGATGCGCTTGGATCGTCAATATTCCGTCAACCGTCATTTTCAGGTTGTTTTCTTTTTTCGGGGGTGATTGCGCCGATGATGATTTTGGCGAAACGTTAATTCGGCATGGTCTTGGCCTCGGGTGACGTCTTCCGGTAACGTTATCCCCGATCTTCAGCGGCAACGGGGAAATAATTGCCGGTTGGTGACGGTGCGGCTATAAATCCGCGGGGTGGAAAGGGGTTAACGGGCCTCGCGGGTGCCCACGGAGGTCAGTTCGCACACGATGCTGCCCAGGGGCAGGCTTATCCTGACCTTTACGGGAAGGCGCCGTTCGTCGGCCGTGACCCAGATCCGTGCCTTGCGAGCCTTGCCCTTTCGAAAGAGGTTTCCGACACTCTCCGTGTCCGGCTCGATAAGAAAGGTGTCGTATTCCTTTTTTCCCAGTCGCACGGTTTCCCTCTGCCCGATCCGGTACCGCCCCATTGCCCAGCGTTTTCCGTTGGTAACGGGAAGGGTGCACCAGTCGCCGGTCTTCATATTGACGGTTCGCGTATGATACAATGCGGCCAGGGGGTCGAAGGTGCCCGGCGGAACCTCGATGGGGGCCCTCTTCTTTCGCTTGGCCATGTGCCGGTCGGCGGGGGAGAAGGGGACCGGTGCGCCCTTTGCGGCAGCGCCCCTTTTCTTTGAGCTGGAGTACTGGGCAAGTGTCTTTTCCCAGTCAAAGGAGATCAGGACCTCCTTTTCCTTTTTTCCCCGGCGACTCCACTTTCTTGCCAGGAGGGAGCGGGTCATATCGGGCGCCACATAGGCATCCATTCGCTGGCGGAGCTTGTAGAGGCGGTCCAGCAGGGGGCTGGTGCTCCCCTCCAGCATGAAATGGCGGGCGGGCCGTCCGTCAACCGTGTCCATGGGCAGGACCGTGAGGGCGATCGTGCCCGCATTGATCCCGTCCAGGAAGACCCTGTAGGTGAGATGCTCTCCCTGTTTAAAGGGAACGGTTCCCCCCGGGGGCTCCAGAGCAGTTGCGGGCACGGATGCCCGGAGGAAAAGAAGCGCTGCGAAAAAAGCCGCGCAAAGCAGGCGGCCGGTAAAGGGGAAAGATGACAACGGCACGAATAAACTCCTTTATATTGAACAACCGGCCGGTTCCACCAGGACGATAATTGATCGTCCGCTTTCGAACCGCCGGAATTTAGAAATTCAATAACCTGAACCGGATCTGTTGTCGGTCCCGGTCATTAATGAGTTACAACCTCGCGGAACGCCTGGCATGGGTCTAACTTGCGCAGCTCATTTGCTATGCATTCCCGGGTTGTTTTTTGAACGCCTGAATCGAAAGATTCGCGGAACCTTTTTGACGGACCAACAACGGCGGTGTCCGCCGGTTTGCGCTTAGGCCTCCCCGGTATCCGACATGGGGGGGCCGCGGCCGTGAAAATAAGAGGGGGATACAATCGCTGTTTTATGCCCCGGGCACGGCTACTCGGATATAGCCGTTAACGGGACGGCGGACCGGAGGAGGGCGTCAGGATTGATTTTCCATGAAATCCTCCAGTTCCTTTTTTCCAAGTGCTTCATCCACGAACCAGAGGAGCACGGCGCCGATGATAAAGAGGAGGACGATGGAGGCGATGCTCCAGCGTGAAGCCAGTTGTCCCACCTGTTCCATCTGGAGCGGGGTCGGGGAAGGGGGCATGAGCAGGGCCCTTGCCGCAAGTCCCGACAGTCCCATAAGGGCCGGCCCCATGATGGCGGCGAATTTTCCCAGCATGTTGTAGAACCCGTAAAACTGGGCCGCGCGGTTTTCGGGAATCAGCCTCGCGTAATAGGAGCGGCTCAGGGCCTGGATCCCCCCCTGGACCAGCCCGATCACACCCGCCAGGATGTAGAACTCGTGCCGCTGGGTCATGAAGGTTCCCCAGAAGGTCACCAGGATGTAGATGAAGATGGCCAGAAAGATGGCCCGTTTCACCCCGAAGGTCCGTCCGAGTTTTCCAAAGGCAATGGCCGAGGGAAACCCGATGAACTGGGTGATCAGGAGGGCCTTGATGAGGTCGTGTGCCGCAAAGCCCAGGGAGATGCCGTAATCCACGGCCATGCGCACGATGGTGTCCACCCCGTCGATATAGAACCAGTAGGCAACGAGAAAGAGAAACGCGGTTTTCAGGACGCGGATTTTTTTGAAGGTGTCGACGAACCCTGCAAATCCTTCCCTGACGGTTCCGATGATTCCCGCCGGCTTTTGATCCCCCTTCCTCTCCTCCACCCACAGGATCGTCAATAGGGTGAACGCCCCCCACCAGATCCCCACTGAAACAAACGAGTACCGCACCGCCTCGGCGGCATTTTCGAGGCCGAATTTCTCCGGCATCAGGGTCATGAGCACGTTGACCAGAAACAGGAGACCGCCCCCCAGGTACCCCAGGCCGTACCCGAGGCTCGACACGGCGTCGATCCGCTTTTCCCCGGCAACATCCACGAGAAGCGCATCGTAGAAGACCTGGGAACCCGAGAAACCGATGATCCCCATGATGTAAAAGAAGATCGCCCACTCCCAGCCGCCCTTTTGAACGGTGAAGAGGCAGGCGGTCATGAGGGCCCCCAGGTAGGCGAAGAAGGTGAGAAACTTCTTCTTGGCCCCGCCCCTGTCGGCGATGGAGCCGAGAAGCGGCGCCATAAGGGCCACCACGAGGCTCGCGGCCGAGTTGCCCAGCCCCAGGAGGGCCGTGCTCGTGTTCACATCGGTGCCGTGACTCCAGTACTGTTTGAAAAACAGGGGAAAGAAACCGGCCATCACCGTTGTTGCAAACGCGGAGTTTGCAAAATCGTACATGGCCCAGCCCCAGACCGCCTTTCGATTCTTGTCCATTGGGTTTATTTCTTCTTTTCTGGGATGACGAGGGTCATCCGGGATGGGTTTCGTAATACTTCTTCAGCCGGTCATAGGCGTTGTTCAGGATCTGCATGATCTGCTTGGAGGTCTCCAGCTTTACCTGATCCTGCATGAACTTGTCGGAATGGTACTTCTTGATCTCACGGTTTCTCGCCCGTTTGACCGCCTCCATGGAGGAGGGTGGGGTAAGGCCGAAAACGGCAAGGTCGTCCACCACCTGGGGAGGGAAAGCGTGCCTTACGGGGCCGTTGTATGTCCTTCTACGGTAATCTCCGCCCCCCGTCCGCCCGCGGTTCTCCTTGCCTTCGTAACCGTCAGAACCCGTGCTGGGCCCAAAGGGTTCGTTCAGTCGTCCCAGGATGCCCGTTTTCAGGCGAGCGGTGTCCGGTCCATGGGACCGGGCGATCCGATAAAGTCTCTTGAGCAAGCTCATGTGAAAGTACCCCTTTGATATGACAAAACAGCTGGTTATCCGTGTCGGGCGGAATTCCCGAGCCGGAGTTCCACCGAACCTGCGGCCGAACCCGACTTGCAATCTCCGGTAAAACGATTCGCTGTTTCCCGGCATCAAACAATCACTATATCCCATCATCCCCGCACACCGCAACTCGATATTTACCGGGCCGGCTCGCCTTCCGTTCGAACTGTATTACGGCACCGGCATCATACTGGTTCCGGCAATAGCCCCTCACGGGGCTGGACAATCAATGGTTCCGTTGGATTAGGACGATGCCCCTTATAAGTAAACATCCACTCATTTATAATCATTGCGGTTTGCTTCCCACGCCTTACCCGGCTTGACCCAATACAAAACCGATCTCCGGTCGGCGGTTGAGCCGGTATTTTGGGAAATACCGATGAACAGGTGATACGGGGTCGGCGGATCGGGAAACGGTTGTTGGGGGAATGACACCGATCCGGTGGATACCCGTTTGGTCATGACGCACCTTATTCAATGAAAAAAACCGATGATGAAGGCACCCGCGATCATGACGAGGGCGCCGGCGAGTCGCTCTCCGATCTTCTCCTCCCTGAACCAGACGGCGCCGTAGAGAACGCCGAAGAGCAGGCTGCATCGCTTGATGGAGATCATGTAGGCGGCTTCTATGAGGGAGATGGCCGCGACATGGGAGAAGATCATGGCCGCCATTGCAAAGCCGACGGCCAGGCCCGCGCCGGGTCTCTGGAAAAGGCGAGGGTGCCTGTTTTCGCCCACAAGGGGAATGGTCGCGAGCATGAGCACCGTGAAGGTTGTAAAGTAGGAGACGGCGAAAAAGGAGGGGGAGGAGTGGCGGATACCCAGTTTGCCGAGGGTTGCGGTAAGGGAGTAGAGGAGTGCCGTCAGGAGCATGAATCTCGGCCCCGGTTCCCTGAATATTGCCTTGAACGGCTCGAACCGGCCGCCTCCCATTTGGGAGATGTTCAGGATATAGGCGCCTGCCGTCGTTGTGAAGATCCCCATGAATCCTGCGGGACCGATGGTTTCACCGAGAAAAAAGCGGCCCGTGACGATAATGAACACGGGGGTGAACGCGGAAAAGGGCAGACACAGGGACAGGGGGGATGTTTTCAAGGCCTTCATGTAGCAGAAAAGGGCCAGGGCTTCCAGGGGCAGGGCCGCCGCCATCGAGGCATAATAGAGCGGCCCGAGCGGGGGGACCGTAATGAAGGGAAGGGAGAGCCCGAGAAAAGGCAGGGCGTAAACCAGACGCACGAGCCCCATCCCGTATGAAGAAAGGTCGCTGTAATATCTTTTTGTGAGAGCATCGGCGGTGGCGCCGGCAAAGGCCGAAACCAGGGACAGAATAAACCAGCCCGTGCCGGGGTCCGCCGGCATGGCGCTATTCCCCCCTGAAGCGGGGTTTTCGCCTTTCAATGAATGCCCGCTGGCCCTCCTTGAAATCCTCGCTGCAATAGGCATTGGCAAGGATCGCCTCGGCTTCGGCCTCGTCATCGGCTTCCATGTTGACCTTTCCGGTCACAAGGTTGATGATGCGCTTGATCCCCTTCAGGGAGATGGGGGCGTTCTTGGCGATACGAAGCGCCATGTTGCGGGTGAACTCCTCCAGCTCGTCCGGAGCCACGGAGTAATCCACGAGCCCGATCTCCTTGAGGCGATTGCCGAAGTAAGCGTCTCCGGTGAAAAAAATCTCCTTTGTGCGGGGAAGGCCCAGCATCTGCACGAAGCGCTTGATCCCCGATGGCGAGTACACGAGCCCGATCTTGGCGGGGGGCATCCCCATGGTGATCCCCTCGGCGCCGATGCGGATATCGGCGCAGATGGCAAGCTCGCAACCGGCCCCGAATGCCGAGCCGTTGAGCATGGCGATAACGGGAAAGGGAAAGTTGACCACCGCGTCCAGCGCATGGGTAAGGGGCTGGTGAACCATGGATTTGTGGAGCACCTCGGAGTTATCCCGGGAGGGCAGGGTGGTGATGTCGAATCCCGAACAAAAGGCCTGATCGCCCTTTCCCCGGATGATCAGAACGCGTATGGACTCATCATCGGAAAGTTCCTCGATGGTTCCGGAAATTTTCAGGAGCAGTTCCCTTGTCAGTGAATTTCTTTTTTCGGGGCGGTTGAGAACGAGTGTACAGATGTTTCCGTCTTTTTCCACGAGAAGCGAGTCGTTTTCCACTGTGCTTTCCTATGCGTTTGTAATTTCAGTTATCCCCCCGGTCTTCGCGATGCGCCTTATATGAAGGAGAATCGTGCCTGGATCGGGGAAAATGTCCATACCCGGCAAAGGCCTCGGCACCTGTGAGACACCCGGCAACGGCAATTGGCCGCGCGGAGGCGCTTGCCCAACGGGTTTGTTGGGGTAAATCCCGCTTCCGTTTCCGCGAAGATGGAAAAGTCAAACCGCAGGCACCCGGTTAACGGGGTGCGCCTGCTTCAGGAGACGGATTCGGTCCCCTGCGGGATTCACGGGATTCGGCCGAAGGTGCCAACGTGCATCCATGCCGTTTGTTATGACCTGCCTTGTGCTTTCAAATTGAGTCAGTATAACTGAAAAATGGAAAACAATATACCTAAAAAAATCGGTGCCCATATTGCCGTGGAGGGGAGACCGCTCCCGTTAAATGCCGTTCGTCGGGATGGAAGATGTTGGAGGAAGTAACATGATTCATTAATTCGGAGGGTTGAATTGGGTCGGGCGGGGCTTGGAGCCGGCCGGCGGGTTCCGTTTGGAAACAGGATATGGAACGGGATCTTGCCGGAGCGCCCATACCGATACCTCCGTCCGATCACCGGTGCATTGGGCATGTTGAAAGTTTTAACGAAGCGTTGGGGATAGGGTCTTAAATAATTCCACACCCGTTCAAAGCTTCGCCGTCCAAAAGCGCTACACGAAAAAAGGGGACGGATTTATTTGTTTCTATGCCCCTTATTTCCAAGGATCGTGAATTTGGAAGTTTGGGGCGGCCTCCTTACCTGGTGGAATAATACTGTTCAACGACCCGCTGGGTTTCCTCCAGAAGCGCGTGCCGGCTTTCCGGGGCGGCGATAAACCGGTAAAAGAGATCAAGGCCCGTTTCGGCCACCGGGTGGGGGGTGGAAAGATCATAGGCAAAGGCCCAGTTGTCGGACCTGTCTATGGCCGAAAGGATCCGCCGCTGGAGCCCCGTGTAGAACTCCTGGGGGACATTCTTGTTGGGGGAAAGGGCGCCCGACCCCTTGCTCATCTCCTTTTGGGGGCCCGTGTCTGAAAAAAAGCGGAGGGTTTCCTGGGCCTTTCGAAACTTACCTTCCTTCGGGAGGACCACGGCGTCCACCGGCCCCAGGGAGGAAACGGGAACCGAGGGGTCGAGGATCGGGAAGGCAAAGAAGTCGTAATCCGTTTCCTGGCGCCATCCCAGTTTTCCGTCGAAGAGACCGATGACCCATGTGCCCATCAGGGTCATGGCAGCCTTTCCGTGGAACACCATCTTGGATGCTTCGGACCAGTCGTAGAGGTTCGGGGCCGAGTTGAAGGACCCACTTTCGAGAAGCTCCTTCCAGAGGGAGAAGACCCTTTTCACGGCGGGGTCCGTATAGGACGCCCTCCCCTCCAGGAGACGGTTTCTGAAGTCCGGGCCCGCCGTTCCCAGGAGAAGGTAGTCGAACCAGAACTGGGCGGGCCATTTTTCCCTTGAACCCAGGGCGATGGGATCGACCCCCCCCCTTTCGCGCAATGCCTTGCAGGTGGAAAGAAACTCCCGCCAGTCGGTGGGGGGGCGGAGGGAAAGTTCCCCGAAGATTCTTTTATTGTAAAAAAAACACACATAGTGCTGGGTAACCGGGATGATATATTTCCGGCCGTTGTAGGTGGCGGCATCCTGGATCAGCTTTGGGAAGCGATCATCGAGGTTTGCCGAGTTCCAGAGATCGTCGATGGGGGCAAGGTAGCCCGCGTCCACGAGTGCCTGAACCCTGGCGCCGGCCCAGTAGGAGAAGAGGTCGGGGGGGCGGCCCCCCCTGAGCATGGCCTTGATGCTCACCTTGAAGGTTTCGTGCTCGAAGCCGGTGGCCCTGACCCTGTATTCCGGTTGGTCCCGATTGAACTTTTCCACCATTGCATCGATACCGCCGCTCATGGCGCCGGTCCAGTAGTGGAGGAAGATGATCTTTTCGGGGTGTTCGAAGGCGGCGTTATCTGCTATAAAAATAAGAGAAAAGAGAGCGAGAAGGATCGGGGTGATCCACAGTTTTTCCGGGGTCCTTTTCATGGCGATTCACCCTTTGGTTCCTGGCCGGCGTTATCGGTTCCCTGTTTTGCGCCGCAGGTTTTCCGGCGTTTCTCCAAATCCGCGCCCATGGTTCGAAGGCCGTATTAAACGGTTGCGGCCATGTAAAAGGCTACATTTTTTCACCGATTATGTAAAGGCATTAACTTCTACGTTTATGAGAACCTTTTTCAATAGCCTGATCTTCAAGATCGGCGTCGTTATCGTGATCGTGGAAAGCATCGTGCTCTTTGCCATCGGTTTTTTCTATGTGAACCGTTTCTCCATTGAGATCGAGCGGAGAATCGAGCGGCAGGTGAAAATCCCGGGAATCCTTATGAACCGGCAGTTGCTGAAATACGAGTCCGTGGGGGACAAGAGGGTGATGACCGAGCTCGTGGGAGAGGAGTTCGTGGACGGGTTCGTGGTGGATACCCACGCAAAGGTGTTCTATGCCCTTTCACCCTCTCATATCGGAAAGGACCTTTCGGAGATCCCCGGGTTTGCCGGGCTGCCCTTTGATCCCGACGACACGGCCGTAAGGCTTCTCAAGATCAACGATGCTTCCGGCGGTTACCTTGTGAGCATCACCCCCCTCACCGCGTACGAGGGGGCCATGCCGTTCTTTTTTGCCTATGTCAAGGTCAAGACAACTGTTTCCGGAAGGGCCAGGGGAAGGATCGCCCGCCTGTTTCTCACCGGTTCCGTGATCTGCATCGTGCTCACCTCGGGAATTATCATCTGGTTTACAAGGGAGGTGATCACCCGGCCCGTGGGGGCGCTGGAGGAGAGCGCCGACAGGGTGGCCGGGGGGGACCTGGAGCATGCCATCGAATCGAGGCGGCGGGATGAGCTGGGAAGCCTTGCGCGGAGCTTTGCCGGGATGCAGCAGGCGATCCGGGGGCAGATCGAAGCGCTGGAGACCTTCAATCGCAACCTGGAGGAGACCGTGGCCCACAGGACCCGTGACCTCGAGGAGAACATGGGGCGCCTCACGGCGGAGATCGTGGAGAGAAAGGAGGCGGTCAAGGCCCTCGGGGAGAGCGAGGAACGACTTCGCATCCTGTTCGATTTCGCGCCGGACGCCTATTACCTGAGCGATGCCCGGGGCCGGATCATCGAGGGGAACAGGGCGGCGGAGAGCATATTCGGGTATCCCCGGGACGAGCTTGCCGGCAGGCATCTTGCCGAGCTCAACCTCATTCCCCCGGACGGGCCGGGGTGCCTGACGCCGGGGGGGGAGGTGTTCCGGGCAGCGGAGCCCTTTGAAGCCGACATCCTCCGAAAGGACGGCGAAAGGGTCATGGCGGAGGTCACCACCTATCCCATCATGATCAAGGGGGAAGCGGTCTACCTTGGGATCGCCAGGGACATCACCGAGCGAAAGAAAGCCCACGAGTTCATGATTCACAGCGAGAAGATGCTCTCGGTGGGGGGGCTTGCGGCGGGCATGGCCCACGAGATCAACAATCCCCTTGCGGGGATCATGCAGAACGTCCAGGTCCTTGAAAATCGCCTCTCGGCGGATCTTGAAAGGAACCGCCGGGCCGCCGGGGCCTGCGGCATCACCATGGAGCAGATCGAGGCCTACATGGAGGAGAGGGGCCTTCCCCACCTGATCGAGCATATCCATGCATCCGTGGGAAGGGCCGCGAAGATCGTGGACAACATGCTCTCCTTCAGCAAAAAAGGGGAAACCGCGTTCGCGCCCGAATCCCTGTTTCTTCTCATCGACCTCACCGTGGAACTGGCCGAGAACGACTACGACCTGAAAAAGGGGTATGACTTCAGGCGAATCGATATTCAAAGGGAGTACGCAGGGGATATGCCCGAGGTGCCCTGTGAACGGGCGATGATCCAGCAGGTGATCTTCAACCTTCTCAAGAACGCGGCCCATGCCTTCGCGGGGAAAGATGGCCCGCCCCCGAAGATCACCCTGCGGGTCAGGCCGGACGGCCCTTACGCCGTGATCGAGGTTGCCGACAACGGGCCGGGCATGGAGGAATCCGTTCGGAAGAGGGTGTTCGAACCCTTTTACACCACAAAGGGGGTGGACGTGGGAACCGGCCTCGGGCTTTCGGTTTCCTACTTTATCGTCACCGAGAGCCATAACGGAACCATGGCGGTGGAATCGGCTCCCGGCAGGGGAAGCTGCTTTATTATCCGCCTGCCCCTGACCCGTCCGAGTACTTGACGGAGTCGTCTGAGTAATTCACGGAGCCGTCCGAGTACCTGACGGAGTCGTTGAGTAACTCATGAGCCGTCTGAGTATTTAATCGAATCGTCTGAATAGAGAGGAGTTGTGTCGTGATAAGCAGGATGTTTCAGGGGCACGGGGCCGGTTTCATGTGGCGTTGCCTGGGAAGATTTTTACTTCTCTTTCTGGTCAACTCCGTTGCCGGTTACCTGTGGTTTCTTTACGAGGAGAAATTGGACTCCCTGGACGATATGTCGGCCACCCTCCTGATTCTCTTTGTCTTCGCCAATATTGTCGTCAGCGCTTTCCTGAGCGTGTTGGAGATCTACGCGAAGATGGGGGAGGCGGTGAACCTCTTCGTGAACCGCTTGTTTGGAATGACGAAGAGAAAGAGGAGCCGGAGGGAGGAGAGCCGGGTGGGGCTTGCTTCGGTGCGTCATTACAAGATGCGGGGAAGGCACGCCCTTGCCCTGGAGGCCGTGAACCGCATCATCAAGGATGATCCGGAATTCCCCGACGCCCTGTTCCTGAAGGCGACCATTCTCTGGGAGGGTTTTGGAAACGCCGGTGCGGCAAGGGATCTCCTGGTCAAGGTGATGAAGAAGGTGGAAGACCCCGAAGAGAGCCTTCACAGGTGGGCGGCGGAACTCCACGGGGAACTTGGGCGAACAGGGGAGATAAAAAACATCGGAACCCGTCGGGGCAAAGATGTGAAATCCGCCCAAAAGGGCCTTCCCGTCCATAAAACTTCAAGGGAAAATCGAGACGGATAGGCGTTTCAAGCACTCTTTCGGAATTCCTCGTCGGGCGAGTCCAGGTTAAGGGATGCCTTGCGCCAGGCAATGGCCGCATTGGGCGCCTTTGCAAGAACCCTTTTTCCCACGCTCACCAAATACCCCTTTTCGTCTTTCACGCACACGGCATCGGGTTCAAGGGCAAGGACGCGGCCCTTGTTGTGAACGATGGGCCGGGGAGGGGGCGTGGGCAGCACAATGGGGGGCATAAGCGTTTCATCCGCTTTCCCGGAATTTTCGCCTTCAAGCGGTTCGTCGTTTTGGGGCGCGGTTTCCGACGGTTCAGGAGCCGTTTGTTCCGCCGGGGGCGCGGCCCGGTAGACCATGCCGATGGCCCTTGCGCACAGGAGGTTTGCCATCTGGATCAGAAATCGGATCATCAGCAGCAGGCCCATGGTGATCATGGATGCCTTCCCTGCTTCGCCCACGGTCGAATTCCGGTGCACATCCTTTAACTCCTTGAAGATCTTTCGCTTCTGAACGGCGGTGAGGGCAAGGTTTCCCTTCTGCCGGGAGCGTTCGAATGCGCCTGAATCCTCGTTCAATGTCTTGAGCTCCAGGTTGAGCACACCCACCAGTTTTTCCTCGGCGCTGCTTTTTTCCATGGTCTTGAGAATGGGGGCCACGGCCTGCATGCCCGCCGAAAAGATGATGGCGGAAAAGATTCCGAGCATGACCGCAGCCGAAAGGAAGCGGTGCAGCCGGCCGCCCACCCGGATCATTGCAAGGATCAACAAGAACCCTTCCAGAAGGGCGGCAAGGTAGAGGCCGCGCCAGGACCCATCCGGGTAAAACCGCTCGTAAAACCCCGCCGATTCCGTGACCATGAAAAAAGATGCCCCGCAGACCACCCCCGATAAAATCGTAATGAAAACCCATTTTTTATGCGACGCGATGGTCATGCATCCTCCTGAACCCTGCCATGGTTGATTCTTTCCTCCGACCCCCGGTGAAAGTAAGCCGTTATTCGCGATTGCCCGGGTGAAGCGGGCGACAAGCGTTCCTTTATCCATTAACATGCTGATTTGATCAAGTGTTTATTGTCGGCCTTGGGAAAATATACAGTGAAAGGAGGTTCGAGGCTTCCTCCCGTGAACCGCGTGGAACTATGCAACTTATTTAGATTAAAGCGTTATGCCATTGTCGAGTCGCCACTTTGGAACGATTCCTTAATGCGGGAGGAAAGGTACTTTACACCGGTGGGGTGGATGTTGTCGTTTCGAAGACAAGGGCATTCGTTGGCGCTACGCGGCCGTTCATGATTTGAAAAGAGGTCGTTTCCGGTTCGGGAGGGCGGGGAATTGTTCAAATGAAAAGGGCACGTCGATGTTACGACGTGCCCTTGAACTGTTCACCCGTTTATCGGGCGGTCGTCAACAACCGCCTGCGGATAATCGGGCTTTGATCTTCCGGTGATCAGGACAATGCCTTGAGGGCCGCTTCATAGTCCGGCTCCTGGGCGATTTCGGGCACCTGTTCCGTGTAGACGACCTTTCCTTCCTTGTCCAGCACCACGACGGCGCGGGAGAGGAGCCCGGCAAGGGGGCCGGTGGTGACGGTGACGCCGTATTTTTCGCCGAACTCACTTGAGCGAAAACTCGAAAGTGAAACAACGGATTCCAGTCCCTCGGCGCCGCAGAACCTGCCCAGTGCAAAGGGCAGATCGGCTGAAATGCAAAGGACCAAGGTGTCGGCGGTACTTGCGGCCGTTTCGTTGAAACGCCGGACGGAAGTGGCGCAGACCGGCGTGTCAATGCTGGGAAAGATGTTCAGCACGACCTTTTTACCTTCGCAGTTCTTCAGGCCGAAGTCCGACAGATCCGTTCCGGTCAATGTGAAATCAGGGGCCGCCTGGCCCACGGCGGGAAGATCGCCCGCAGTTTCGATGGGATTTCCCTTGAGGGTGATTTGCGCCATTTTACTGTCTCCTTGAAGATTAGATGTTGATAAACGATAAAAGTGCCGACGGCACGATTGAACCGGCTCGCGGGGCGGTTCGATTCGGGGAATCGTAAAACAATCCTGTTCCGCTTGCTTCGGGGAACAATTTAACCCGGGACGTTCCACTGGAACAAATAATCTGGCCAAGAATAAACCGTCCGGCAAGTAAATGCAATGATTCCCTTTGTCACGGGCAGGGATTTCGATGGATTCAGTTATACAGTATATTAATGACCGGTAATTTCAGCGATACGGGCCGCCGTCGGCGGGCGTGCCGGAGTGACTAGCGTTTACCCTGTCGGAATCGTCAAAGTCGATTCTCACCGCTTGAAAAATATGTTATATTTCCAGAATCAATCACCCGTAAAACAAAGATAGAGTGTCGACTTTTGATTGTTTAAGCCTGCAATGCGGGTTACAAAAAATGCCGTATCATATCGTGATCGGCACCACGGTCTCGAGTACCGGATGCGGAGTGAAGGGTAGGGATGTATCGTTTTTTTCAGGATTGCGAAAAAGGATAATAAAGGAAATATGAAACAGTTCGCCTCCCATCGTATTGCGGCCTGGGGGATTTTTATCCTCGTGTCGGCAATTTATCTTATGCTGGCATTCAAGTACCCCATCGGATATATCTGGGCAACCTACGAAGATCTATTCGGTGAGTGGATGCAGTTCTGGTGTTTTGTCATCACCCTGTTCTATTGCATTTTGCATGTACGGGCGGGTACCCGGTACAGGTTGTTTTTCGGGGTTTTGGGGCTCTGCTGTTTTTACGTTGCCATGGAGGAGATATCCTGGGGGCAAAGATTGCTGAATATACCCACGCCTGATTTTTTCAAGGCGCACAATATTCAGAAGGAGACAAACCTTCATAATTTCTTTACCGGTCCCATCGGTACCCCCCTCAAGGCCGGGATCGAGTATGCTCTTTTTCTGGCATTTATACTGTACGGTATCGTCTATCCCCTGATGCTGAAGATGCGGGTGAAGATTTGCGAGTGGGCCCGGTCCGCCGGCCTTCCGGCTCCACCGCTGCATCTCTGGCCCTTTTTCCTTACGGCAGCTGTGTGCGAACTGGGTTTGCTACATTTCAACGAGGCCGAGGTGGCCGAAATCATGATCTCCCTGTGCCTTGCCCTGATGGCCATGCATTACTGGACAAGTCATCGGTATTCCGGCACGATTCTCGCCGAGCAAGCCGGAGAAGCCGGGCAACCCGGGCAACCCGGGCAACCCGAGCAACCCGGGCAACCCGAGCAAACCGAGCAAGTCGATCAAGTCGATCAATCCGGGCAAACCGGGCAAACCGAGGAAAACGAGGATTCGGGGCTAACCGGGATACGAACGATTCAAACCCTGGCGATTTTTATCGTGGCGATTCTCCTGTCGACCGGAACGACATATGCCGTGTACAGCCCGCCGGAAAGCAGGGAACGAATCGACAACAGAATTCTCAACGGCATCGAAAAATTTGCAGGCCGGTACGTAAGGTACGAAAACTGGAAAACGGCTTCAACCCTTTACCAACTTGTACATGAGGAAGAACCCAACCGAAATTCGATCATGCGGAAACTGGCCAACTGTTATAAGGAAATGGGGGAAACGGAGAATTTCTTATACTACAACAACAAGGCTCTTCAAAGAGATTTGAAGATCTTCGCGAAAAAACCGAACAAGATCTCCCTGAACCACTCCATGGTCAGAACCTATCGCCAGAGAGGGGATTCCGAAAGGGCCGATGCCCATATGAAAAGGGCCCTTGATGCCGCAACGGCAAGGGTCAATCGCAAACCGAACAGTGCAAGTTCCGCATACTGGCTGGGAAAGACTTATATGCTCATGGGAGAGCCCGAAAATGCACTCAAGGAGTTCGACAGGGCCTGCCGGTTGAAGCCCACCTCCACGAAATATCGTAAGGCGTTCTACCGGGCAAAACGGGCTGCGGATTAAGGTGGGGGTATTCGGTACCGATACGGTCAAAAGCAACTCGACCAAACGGTGGAACAGTCGGTGGCTGACGGCCTTGGTTTTCAAAGGCTTACTAAATAATTATTGTCGAGTAAGACATGCGAAATTAAATAAATCCACAATTACGTGAGCACTCGTTTCATGAAACCCATGGAGTTTCATTACGCCAACGGCAGCGCGGTTCAGCTGTAATTGTGGACATTTATATTTTCAGCTCCCTAACTTTGATGAACTCGTAAAAAAGTCGGCCATGGAAAAAACGACCACTGCCGGTTGGTGTGTCGCGTCCGGCGCGATACACCATAGTGTGGTCAAAAGATCTCCCCTGGACTTTTTACCGGTTCATCAACTTTGATGATCCTGTAATAAGTCACGTCTCGAACATACACACACATCATGGCGGCGCCTCCACTCATCGGTGTTGTTATATATTGTGGTTGGAAAATGCGCTTCAGACTTTTTTACGAGTCCATCAACTTTCCTTCCTTATTAAGAGTAAGCGTTAAGCTCCGAACCCTTCGAATGGGGTTCGGAGTTTTACGCTTATCTCCCGAGGCGCATCGGGGAGCAGTCGATCAGGACGTCTTGTCGATCCATGCCTCGACTTCAGGTGTCAGGTACACATCGGACAAGAGTGAACCCGCCCAATCCGCGCCCTCCCTTTCAAGGCGCCTGCACAACCTGACCGCCGTCACCTGAACGGCCGGCACCTCGCTCCAGATCGCCGTGTCCAGGAATCGCCACCTGTCAAGAGACAGCTTTCCCCCGGAGGCGCCGCTTCCGCAGGGCTCGCAGATGAGAACCGCGTGATCCGGGTCCGGCTGCTCGGGTGCCGGTTCAACCTCCATTACCGCCATGCTTTCACCGGAGACGCCGCACAGCTCGCATTTTTTGCCCGAGCGGCGAACCAGTGTCTTTCCCAGGGCCGAAACCTGATCCTTGCGGGCCCTGTCCTGCTGATATCCCTTTGCCATTTGTCAAAAATCCCCTTAAAGATCAATAAAATCGGCGACAGCGTACGCCGCCTGCCGATTATATCGGTCGGCCCCATTTTTTCAAGTAATTTTCCGGGGGCTTCCGGGATAAAATAATCCCTGTTGAAACTGCGGAAGGGGATATAGTATACTGCATCAATACGATTTAGTTTTTCCACCCACCGCCACGGCCTTTTCAATCAACACAATAAAACGGATTCACCCGGTGAAACCGTTGCCCTTCCAACTGGGGAGAAAAATTACATGGAGAAGAAAAAAATCGCCGTCGCCTGCCAGGGCGGCGGCAGCCAGACGGCATTCACCGCCGGTGTTCTCAAAGCCTTTTTCGACGGAAATATCCAGGACAGAACGCGGATCGTAAGCCTGTGCGGAACCTCGGGAGGAGCCGTGTGCGCCCTTGTGACATGGTATGCCATGCTCAGGGCGGAAAAGGGGGATAAAACCACGGTCCAGCAGCGGCTCATGGATTTCTGGCGGGACAACGGCACCTGCAATATCGCCGAGGAGATGTACAACGATTCGATTGTGGGGCTCGTCGATCTTTCCGACAGGGGGCTGATTCCCCTCTACAACTCGAGCCCCTATTCGCCTGTGTCCAAGGCCATGCTCTCCTTGGCCGGCTCGGTGATGCCCAGGAAGGAGTTCCTCGACTTCAGGCTGCTCCTCGAGCATCACGTGAACTTCGGCGAGCTGGACGATCTGGTGACCGAAAAGAGTCCGGTGCTCCTGGTGGGATCTGCCAATGTTCTGGAAGGGGAGTTCAAGAAGTTCAACTCCAGGCACGGTGAGATCGATGCACGGGCGATCATGGCGTCGTCCGCCGTTCCCTCGATCTTTCCGGCGGTTCAGATCGGGGACAACGCCTACTGGGACGGTATGTTTTCGGACAATCCCCCCACGGACGAGCTGCTGGATCCCGAAGCCGTGGGGCCGGGAAATATCCCGGAAGAGATCTGGGTTATCCAGATCAATCCCAAGAAACGAAAAAAGATTCCGGAAACCCCCAGCGAGATCATCGATCGCAGGAACGAGATGGTGAGCAACGAATCTCTTTTTCAGGACCTCCAGAAGATCGAGCAGTTCAACAGCTTTCTTCGCATGGGGGCGTTCAAGGAGTCCTTCCTCAAGGAATACCATATCAAGGCGCCCATCGAGATTCGCACGGTGACCATGGGCGAAGCGTTGATGGACAGCCTTGACTATGCATCGAAGCTGAACCGGGATGCCGGGTTTATCCGGATGCTCATCGAGGATGGAGAAGCGCGGGGGAAAGCGTTTCTGGAAGCGAACCTGTAATTACAGGCGATACCGGTCTTATTGCCGGCCGGCGATTGTCGAATCCTCCATCGGGGTATCTGGAAAAACAGGTCGTACCCCTCGGAAGCTTTCAGTCGTCACGGTCCTTCATTGAACAACTTGTTAAACCGGTAACAAAATACGCAAATCCGTGATGGAAACATCTGTTTGCTTTCATGGCCGTTTCGATTGAAAAACCGCGCAATCCTTAATTGCCGGTTCAATAATGGGGAGGCGGATTGCCCGGCCTTGAAAGAATAAAAAAAGGCGGGCCGCCGGCCCGTATGCCTAGGCTTCAGGGAAAAAGACTTGAAGTTTCGCTCCCTGTTGGTGTATCAGGTTGTCAATGCTTGAAGATACCGGCAATGGATCGAAGTTCACGGATTACGGGTTGCGGGGAGAAGCCGGGGTATACCCGGGGAGCGCTTCCGCCCGGCATATCCTTTTCCCGGGGGTAACGGCTTGGTGATGAAACACGGCATACAACTTCTTGACCTTGTGGCGGCGGAGAAGCTGGAAGAGCTTCTGCACGGTCTCACCCAGGCGACCGGGGTTGCGGCCATCATCACGGAGGTGGACGGCAAGCCCATAACGGCCCCCCACAACTTCACCACGCTCTGTCGCAGGTTCTGTCGTTCCACTGCGGAGGGAATCAGGCGGTGTTACGACAGCGATCGTTACGGCGGCAGCGAGTCCGCGCGCCATAAGAAGTTCGTGATCTACGAGTGCTTCAACGCGGGGCTTCTCGACAGCGCCTCTCCCATCATCGTCGAGGGGTATCATATCGCAAACGTTCTCATGGGGCAGGTCCTGGAAAAACCCATCCAAACGGCAACGGCCATTCACAGGGCAAGCGCCATCGGCGTTCGGGATATCGACGGATATATCCGCGCCCTGGAAGAGGTTCCCGTGATGGATCGGGAAAAGCTCACGAAAATCGCCGGGCTAGTGGAGGTGGTGACCCGGACGGTCAGCGAACTTGCCCTTCAGAAATACCGATCCCACAGGCGTTCCCGGCAGTACCTGCACAAGCTTGTCAACTCCGTGTCGGACTGCATCATGGCAACGGATGCCCATTTTGCCGTCACCATGATCAACGACCCGGGTGCCGTGATGTTCGGGGCCGAAAAGAGGGAGTTCATGGGCCGATCGATTCTTTCGCTCTTTTCGGACGCATCGGCCATAGAGTGTTTTCAGGAGGGGCTGGCCGAGGGGGCGGACGAGAACCGTCGATTTGAACTCACGGCCGTTGATTTCGAAAACAACCGTTTTCCCGTGCAGCTCGCCCTGTCCGGCATCAGGAGCGAGGGCAGGACGGACGGGTTCGTGGCGGTGATTCGAAACGTTTCCGAGGAGAAGAAGATCGAAAAGATGAAGGAGGACCTGGTGGGAATGCTCACCCACGACATGGGAAATCCAATCATCTCCATCCAGAAGGCGTTGCAGCTCCTGGTGGACCGTGCCATCGGGGAACTCAACGTAACCCAGATGGAGATGCTGCGCCTGGCCCTTGGAACCGGAAACCAGCTCCTGGGGATGGTGACCGATTTTCTCGATATCTACAGAAGCGAAAACGGTCGTTTCCTCCTGGGTAAACACCCCATGGACATGGAGTCGGTGCTCATGCGGAGTATCGAGCAGGTTCAGCTGTTCGCCATGGAAAAGCGGATCGGGATCAATTTTGTTCCCTGCCGGGATATGCGCGAGTTCATGGGGGATCGAACCCGTATTCTCCGGACCTGCGTGAATCTTCTGGACAATGCCGTGAAATACAGCCCGGAAGGAGGGACCATCGAGCTTTCCATGAAGAGAATTTCCCTGGATGCCAAGGGGGTTCCCCGGGCGATTGCGGGTCGCCTCGATCAGGGCGTGGACTATTGCCTTGTGTCCATTTCGGACTGCGGCCCGGGGATCCCAAAGGCTTACCAGAGGGATATTTTCGACAAGTTCTTCAGGATTCGCAGCGGCGACGGCCCCGGCGAGGGGAGAAAGGGAACCGGTCTCGGCCTTGCTTTCTGCCGGCTGGTGGTTTATGCACATAACGGTTGGCTATGGGTTCGGTCACCGCTTCCGGGGCGCGGCGGGCATCGGAACAAGGGGTGCCGGTTCAACTTCGTGCTGCCCCTGTGCCGATGACCGATTCTCCCGCCATGGTTTCACGGGAGCCCGGCCCGCGCCGCCCATGGGAAATGTCGCCGGTTGAACCTCCGCAACGGCAGGCCGGCTGACCCCTGGTGATTGTCAAGTGGAGTCCATGGGGCCCGGGTCGTTGCCGCCGGCGGCGATTTCCCGGCACGGCCCGATGTTTTCAAGAACGTGAAGATGATCCATAACGGCGGAGTGGGCCGGAAGGCGGTCTTTGTTCGTGGAAAACCGGAAGGGTTGCCCGGGGAAGGTTGTCGGGCGAGGCCGGAAGATTGCGACAGCCTGGGAGAAAAAATGGAAAAACAAAAAGAGATCAGGATTTTTCTGGCCGACGACCATCCCCTTGTTCGCGCGGGGTTGAAACACAGCCTGGGCCTGAAGGATGGATTTGTTCTCACGGGTGAAGCTTCCGACGGTTACGGCGCCGTGGACAGGATCCATGCCGACCCTCCGGATATCGCCCTTATCGATGTGGATATGCCGGGACTTTCGGGGATTGCCGTGATCCGGATACTCAAGAAATCCATGCCGGAAGTCGGGCTCCTTGTGCTCTCCACCTACAACGACGAAAAATTCGTGAAAGAGGCCATGGCCGCCGGCGCCGACGGCTATCTGTTAAAAAACGTGCCCATCGACGAGCTGGAGAAGATTATCCGGGTGTTCTGCGCCGGCAAGCCCTGCTTTTCCCCATATCTTGTCAATCTCACCATGGAAGATCCCGTGGACGAAGAAAAAAACGACGAAGACTTCGGGCTCACGGTTCGTGAAATCGAAGTGCTCCGCTGCATCGCCGGCGGCACGCCCAACAAGGAGATCTCTTCAACGCTATTCATCAGCCTGGAGACCGTGAAGAGTCACGTGAAAAATATCTATAAGAAACTGGGCGTCAGGAACCGCGTGGAGGCGGTCAGGTTCGCCTCCGAGAAAAATCTCCTCGATTGAATTTCCCCCTGCTTTCTCCCCCCGCCTTGACTCTTTAGGGTGATGCTTTTCCTCCTTTCGGGGGATTGTGATCCTCCGTTTGCCTGTTTAAAATACCTTCGCAAAGATCTTCAACCCAAATTCTAAACAGGAATGGAGGCGTCATGAGCAGAATGTTGTTGGCACCGGGAAGGTATGTGCAGGGAGTGGGCGCAATGGACGAGATCGGTTCCCACGCGGGTCTTTTGGGAGCAAGGGCGATGGTGGAAGCCGCCGTCTGGGCAGCCGATGCGCTTGGGCGGTCATATTTGGGTATTTCGGACATTTGAGGTAGACTGCACGGTGACCGGATTATGATATAGGTGAAGATCCCGGTCCGTGACAACCAAAGCGGGGTGTCGTGTAATGGAGCGTGTTTCCGCGGGTGCCGTCACCCTGCTTCAGCCGCGTTGTTTTTCGCCCGTGATGGTTCGGGGAGGGGAGGATGCAGGTACGGAAAAAAGAGTGTTGACAATGTTTGCGTTGTCGAGTAGCTTGCCACGTTTTAAAATAACGCTTCTCGGATGTTTTTTTGAATACGGGGGTGGATAACGCATTTCTCCCGTATATGGAAACCGGCCGGATCGGAAACCCGACGCGCTCCAACGGCACGGGAAAATACCCGGCTTGTTGAACGGGATTCTTTGGGGATACGGGAGCCTTGGCGTTTCTTACCCCATGGGCGTTGAAAAGATATTCAATCGTTTTTTTCAAGGCAGGTGGATGGAAAAGATCAAGATTTTCATAGCTGGAGACGATCCGCTGTTGCGGATCGGGTTAAGAATCGAATTCGAGCAGGCCGGTCGATTCCGCGTGGTGGGAGAGGCCAGAAACGGCAGGGATGCCGCATCGGGAATACGCGCCTCCCATCCCGATCTTTCACTCATTGATCTTGCTCTTCCCGGTCCTTCCGCGATTGAAAACGTTAAATATTTGCGAAAGACGTTTCCCGCCATGAAGATCATCATGCTGACAACATTCGGTGACGAGGCCATGGCCGGAGCCGCAGTGGCCGCCGGCGCGGACGGGTACATCATGAGATCCGTGGAAAACCGCAGGATCGTTCGTATCATCGGGCGTCGTGTTGTGAAAAGCAGGGTTGCGCCCCTTCCGCTCCGGGATTCGGAGGGTCAATATGCCTTTGTTTAGAAGCGGCTTCAGGTCGTTGGCGAGCGGGAAAGAAATATTTGCACAAGTACAGGGCATAGGTGTTCCTGCCTGCGTAACGCAAATCCCCGGGTTTCCTGAACCGGGTGCCCTATCGTGTGAATTTAATAAGGGAGCGAGAAATCATAAATTCCACAATGACAGATGATTCGCGTTGCCGTCAACGTAACCCAATGGCTCCGGTTTCCTGAAAAGAGAGCCCCGATAGTGTGTGATTTATTAATTCCACATCCCTAAATCCCATATAAAAAAAACGCCGCCCCTTATTTCCTTGTTTACGCTTCTCCCCTTTCTCCTTGTCCATATAATAAATCTGTCGCCCCCCCCCCTTATATTTCCTTGATTATGCCTGTCCACTTTTTCCGGTTGAGATTTGTTGGACACCGGATCGGCGGAATGATCGAGGCCTTATCTTAATATCCTCCTTTTAAATATTTCTTTTTTTACAATGTCCTGATTGACGGGAATAAAACAACGCCCGACCCCTTTTTAATACTGCTGTGTGAATGTTTTATAGTGCAATGAATTGAAATTGTAGATGAATGCTTTGGCGTTGTGGGGCCGTGCAACGCGCCTTCGAGGGGGAGAAAAAAACTGATCTCCCCCTTTTATCCCCTGAAAGGGGGATGCAAATTCCTCCTTTGGCGGGATTGTGCTTGTCTCCGGGATTTGTTTTATTGTTACTCAAACACAATCCAGGCAGAAGAGGAAGAAGTACCCGGAAAAAGAACTCGGGCTCCTATCCGAACAATCGTCCGCTATTATTTCCCGGAGGCATCGAGCCGATGACGACGCCGATATTCCGGAGGACTGTCTTCAACTTGTCTTCTCGCCGTGTCGTTCGAGGGGTTACGCGTCTTGTAACCGTGTTCGCGGTGGAACCCTCCCCGGGAATCCCGTGATTAACAGATCTTTAGATAAGGAGGCAAATTAAATGGATCCGATGGGAATTAACACTTTGTTGATCTGCTTTGGCGGCGGCGTTGTGGGCGCCGCCCTCGGGGGGCTGTTTTCCTTTGCGCTCTGCGGGGTGGCCGTGCTCGTGGGGTGCGGCGTGATCATGAGCGGCGGATCGGAGTTTGTCCTGCTCCAGATCGGGCTCGGCCCCGTTTTCGGCCCCCACGTGGGGGGATTCACCGCCGGCGTGGTGGCGGTCACCTATGCCGCCGGCGTGAAGAAGAACATCGTTTCCGCGAGCGGCAAGGATATTCTCTCCCCCTTGGTGGACACGTCGTGGGATGTTCTCCTTGTGGGCGGAGCGGCTTCGGTGATTTCCCACCTGCTTCTCCAGGTACTGGCGAAGATTCCGGTGGTCAATACTTCCGATGTGCTGGCGCTGGATGTGGCGATCATGGCCATCGGTTCCCGCCTCATGTTCATGGGGGAGATGCCCTGGGGCAGTCTTGAATCCATACGCAAGGTGGGGCTTCTCAGGACCGACAACGGTTCCCTCTCATGGGTGCCCTGGGCGGCCGTTCCCTCGCGGATCGTCACCCTTGGGCTCGGCGTGGGATTTCTGTCCGGCGGGCTTGCCATGGGCGTCAAGACAATGATGGTGGCCAACGGCACCTATGCCTCGGCGGGCGGTCCCGTTGTCCCCGTGATCATTGGATGGGCGGTGGCTGCCATCTCCCTTGTGGGGCTGGAACTGGGGGCCGGGGAGATACAGAAGTTTCCCATCTGGCATTGCCAGGCGATCCTTTCGGCCATTGCCTGCCTGACATTCGGTTCCATTGTCGCGGCCGGTATCGCGGGGATCCTTGCGGGGCTTCTCCAGGAGTTCATGGCGCGCCTGTTCTGGAATCATGGAAGCAATCATATCGACCCCCCGGCGTGTGCCATCGCCGTGGGCACCTTTATCCTTAATCTGGTCGGCAAGGTTGTCGCGTAAGCGGTTTGTCGAGGAAATCCGGTTTAAACGGTCGGCATGTTTGATCAAGGCCGCTCCCCGGCGGGAGCCTTTATCTCGGAAACGACCGCGACGGTCGAAGCACAACCTGTTTCTCGGCGGGAGCATTTACCCTTCATGCGATCGGCAAGGTTGAAGCAAAGCCGTTTCCGTTACGGGAGCCATTGTCCTTAAAAAGATCGGCTGAATTTGCAGCACGGCCGGTCCGTAACCTTCACAAGAAGAGGAAAGCGAAAATGACGAAAGAAGCATTGGGAATGATCGAGACTAGGGGCCTGATCGCCAATATCGAGGCGGCGGATGCCATGGTAAAGGCCGCGAACGTGGCGCTGGTGGGCAGTAAACAGATCGGCGCGGGCCTTGTGACCACCATGGTCCGAGGCGACGTTGGAGCCGTGAAGGCCGCCACCGATGCGGGGGCGGCGGCCGCCGAGAAGGTCGGTGAGGTGGTTTCCGTGCATGTGATTCCAAGGCCCCACCAGGATGTGGAGCTGATCCTCCCCACACCCTCCGAAGGCGCATAGGTAAGAATTTACTACCTCGGTGTTCGGCAGTTCCTGCCGGACAAAACCCCGGCCTTTTGCTGAAGAAACCCCGGGCGGCCGTTGTCGGGACGGTTTTCCGGCCGGCGGGACGAAAAGGGCATCCGGCTTAAGGGGCTTTGGCGGCCGGTCGCCATCGACGGGGGCACCCGGCGGGTTGCCGGATAACAAGATCTTTACTTTCCGACAGAGCGTTCGGCGCACTTTCCTCTCGAAGCTTGCTCGAAAAATCGAGTCGCGAACTTGAAAAATCGAGGGGGCAAATGATGCGACGGATTCCGAGAATGTCGGAAAGCAATATACAGGAGATAACCCATGTCAGAAGAGTTGATCGCAAGAGTGATGAAAGAGGTAATGAACAGGGTTGGCGGCGAGGAAAAAACCGCCGAGACGGCAGCGGTTCCGGTTGAAGTTCCTCCCCTCGAGGTTCCGGAGGCAGCGGCGGATATGATCAAGGTCACCGAGTTCGTGGGCGCCGGAATGGGCGACAGCATGGGGATCGTCATTGCCAACCTCGATCCCGCCATCCACGAGCTCATGGGCTTCGACAAGAAGTACCGCTCCATCGGCGTTATCGGCGCAAGGGTGGGGGCCGGTCCCCATCTCATGGCGGCCGACGATGCCGTGAAGGCCACCAACACGGAGATTATCAGGGTGGAGATGCCCAGGGACACCAAGGGCGGCGCGGGACACGGCAACCTGATCGTTTTCGGCGCGGAAGACGTGTCCGATGCCAGAAGGGCCGTGGAGGTCACCCTGGACGTGCTGCCCAAGTACTTCGGAGACGTATACGCCAACGAGCAGGGCTACACGGAAAACCAGTACTCCGCAAGGGCCAGCAAATGCCTGGAAAAGGCGTTCAATACCCCGGAGGGCAAGGCGTTCGGCCTGATCCTGGGCGCTCCCGCCGTGGTGGGGATGCTCATGGTGGATACGGCCGTGAAATCGGCGGACGTTGAGGTGGTGGGCTACGGGTCCCCCGCCAACGGCACCTCCAACAGCAACGAGGTGTTTATCTGGGTCACGGGCGACTCCGGTGCCGTGAGGCAGGCGGTTACGGCCGGAAGGGAAGTGGGCAACCAGCTCCTCGGTGCATGGGGAGAAAAACCCGAGTCCATGGGAACGCCTTACATATAGGGGGATAAGAGAAGATGATGAAACGTCAGAAACGATTCCAGGTACTGGAAGAGCGCGCCGTCAATAAGGACGGGTTTATCAAGGAGTGGATCGACGCGGGGCTTATCGCCATGGACAGTCCCAACGATCCCGCCCCGGGCATCCGCATCGAAAACGGCCGGGTGGCCGAGCTGGATGGAAAGCTCCGCAAGGATTTCGACATGATCGACACCTTTATCGCCGATCACTGTATCCATACCGGGGTGGCCGAGGAAGCCATGGCCATGGACTCGAACGAGATCGCCCGGATGCTGGTGGATATCAACGTGCCCAGGGCGGACGTGGTGCGCCTTTCCGTGGGCATGACCCCCGCCAAGTATGTGGATGTGTTGAAGCGCCTCAACGTGGTCGAGATGATGATGGCCATGCAGAAGCTCCGCCCCAGGAAAACCCCCGCGAACCAGGCCCATGTAACAAACCTCAAGGACTCTCCCGCCCTTCTGGCGGCCGATTCCGCCGAGGCGGGGTACAGGGGCTTTGCCGAGATCGAGACCACGGTGGGAATCGGTCGTTATGCCCCCATGAACGCCCTCTGCCTCCTCGTGGGCGGGCAGGTGGGACGCCCCGGCATCCTCTCCCAGTGTGCGGTGGAGGAGGCACTGGAGCTCACCATGGGCATGCGCGGGCTCACGGCCTATGCCGAGACCGTGTCCGTTTACGGCACCGAGCAGGTGTTCGTGGACGGGGACGACACCCCCTGGTCCAAGGCCTTTCTGGCCTCGGCCTATGCGTCTCGGGGCATCAAGATGCGCTTTACCTCGGGGACCGGGTCCGAGGTGCAGATGGGCTATTCCGAAGGGAAATCCATGCTCTACCTGGAGATCCGCTGCATTATGATCACCAAGGGCGCCGGGGTCCAGGGGCTCCAGAACGGATCCATCTCCTGCGTGGGCGTGCCGGGCTCCGTTCCCTCCGGGGTTCGGGCGATCCTCGGCGAGAACGTTGCCACGGTGCTCAACGACCTCGAGGTGGCGTCGGGCAACGACCAGACATTCACCCACTCCCCCATCAGGAATACGGCAAGGATGCTCATGCAGATGCTGCCGGGAACGGATTTTATCTTCTCCGGTTACAGTGCATCCCCCAACTACGACAACATGTTCGCCGGCTCCACCCACGATGTGGACGACTACGACGACTACCTGGTGCTCCAGCGGGATCTCCAGGTGGACGGCGGCCTCAACCCCGTTGACGAGGAGGGGGTGATCGCGGTTCGAAACAAGGCCGCCAAGGCGCTCCAGGCGGTGTTCGAGGAGCTCAGGCTCCCGCCCGTCACCGAGGAGGAGGTGGAGGCCGCAACATATGCCCACGGCACAAAGGACATGCCCGACCGGAACGTTCCCGAGGACCTGAGGGCCATCGACGAGATGATGGCAAGGGGCACCACGGGGCTCGATATCGTAAAGGCCCTTTCAAGGCACGGGTTCGACGATATCGCCGAATATGTCCTGGGGATGCTCAAGCAGAAGGTGTCCGGCGATTATCTCCAGACATCGGCCATTATCGACGACAGGTTCGAGGTGGTGAGCGCCGTGAACCAGCCCAACGATTACCAGGGCCCGGGCACGGGATATCGCCTGACCGGCGAGAGGTGGGAGTTGCTCAAGAACATTCCCCAGGCGATCAGCCCCGAAGATATCTAACCGGAAATGAGGAGAACGAAGAAGATGAAATTATCCCAGGAGATGTTGAAGGAGATTATCCTCGAGGTGGTGGAGCAGATGGAAGGGGGAGAAAAGAAAGCCTCTCCCGCATCCGAAGCCGCCGTGCCCCTGAACCTGAGTGAACTCGGCAGCGCGGCAAAGGGAAGCGCAAAGGGCGAGGTGGTGATCGGCGTGCCCCCCGCTTTCGGAAACACCATGACAAAGACCATTATCGGCATCCCCCATAAGGACGTGCTCAAGGAGGTGATGGCCGGTATCGAGGAGGAGGGGCTCTGCCCCCGGCTGGTCCGGGTGAACAAGACCGCCGACGTGGCCTTTATCTCCCACGAGGCGGCGAAACTCAGCGGATCGGGCATCGGCATCGGCATTCTCTCACGTGGGACCAGCGTGATCCACCAGGAAGACCTGCCCCCCCTCCAGAACCTGGAGCTCTTTTCCCAGGCGCCCCTCGTGGAGCTGGAAACGTTCCGGAACATGGGGCGAAATGCCGCGAAATACGCCAAGGGCGAGACCCCCAACCCCGTTCCCGTGAGGAACGACCCCATGGCAAGGCCCCGCTACCAGGGGCTGGCGGCCCTCCTCCAGAACAAGGAGGTGGAGCTGGTGAACCCCGACATGCCCACCGTGGAACTGTCCGCGTAACAAGGAAACCCAACGACGAAGGGAATAGAAAATGTCACAGAAACAGTTTGATCCGGCGCTGATCGCAAGTGTCGTGGAGAGCGTCATGGCTTCCATGGGAGGCAACCCGGAAAAGGCCCCTTCCGGCGGAAACGGCCTGGACGCCGGCAGGGACTACCCCCTGGGCAGCAAACGGCCCGACCTTGTTCAATCGGCAAGCGGCCTGGGCCTCGGCGATATCACCCTGGACAAGGTCAAGGCGGGAGAAATCAAGTTCGACGACGTGAAGATCCGCCCCGAAACCCTGGAGTACCAGGCCAGGATCGCCGAGAGCGCCGGAAGGGCCTCCGTTGCGTCCAACCTCAGGCGGGCGGCCGAGCTGACCCGCATTCCCGATGCGCGGGTACTGGAGATCTACACGGCCCTGAGGCCCTATCGCAGCACCAGGGAGGAGCTCCTCGCCATTGCATCGGAATTGGAAGGAGAATATGGGGCAACGGTCTGCGCGGCATTCGTGCGCGAGGCCTGCGAGGTTTACGAGAAAAGGGATCGATTGAAGAAAGCGTAAAGGATAGGGGATCATGACCTGTATAGCCGGCGTGGATATCGGAAACAACTCGACGGAAGTTGCACTGGGAAGAGGGGAAAAGGGCGGTGAAACCGTTTTCCTTTCAAGCTCCCTGGTGAGAACCTCGGGGATCAAGGGGACCTTGAAGAACGCCCTGAGCGTCGTGGACGCCCTTGACGCGGCCCTTGAAAAGGCGGGCAGGACCCGGAGCGATCTTTCGGCAATCCTCCTCAACGAGGCCACGCCGGTTATCGGTGATGTCGCAATGGAAACCATCACCGAAACCGTGATCACCGAATCGGCCATGATCGGACACAACCCCGGAACGCCGGGGGGGCTGGGCCTGGGCACGGGCAGGACCGTTGCCCTGGAAAGCCTCCCGGGGGGAAAGGGCGGGGAAACGTATATCGTCACCATACCGGGTTCGGTGGACTTCGAAAGGGCCGCCGGGGAGCTCAACGCCGCATGGAAGCGGGGAATCGCGGTCACGGGGGCCGTCGTTCAGAAGGACGACGGGGTTTTGATTCACAATCGCCTGGACAGGGCGATTCCCATCGTGGACGAGGTCCGGCATATCGACCGGATTCCCATGGGCATGGAGGCGGTGGTGGAGGTCGCGGGTCCGGGGAAAAGCATCGACAAACTTTCGAACCCCTATGATATCGCGACCCTCTTTGATCTTTCGCCCGAGGAGACAAGGCATGTGGTGCCTATCTCGAGGGCATTGACGGGTACAAGAAGCGCCGTGGTGATCAAGACGCCCAGGGGAGATATCCGGGAAAGGCGGATCCCGGCCGGCAGCCTCACCCTCGTGGGGGAAGGCAAGCGCGCCGTGGTCCCCATGGAAGAGGGGGCCGAGGCCCTTATGGAAAAACTGGAAAAGGTGGCCCCCCTTTCTGAAATCAAGGCGGAACCGGGAACCAACGTGGGGGGGATGTTTGAAAACGTGAGAAACGTGATGGCCGATCTCACGGGAGAACCCGCCTCCGGTATCACGGTGAGGGATATTATCGCCGTGGATACCCTGGTTCCCCGGAAGGTCACCGGCGGCCTTGCCGGAGAGTTCGCCATGGGCAACGCGGTGGGGCTTGCCGCCATGGTGGAGACCCGCCTGCTCCCGATGAAGCGCCTTGCCCGAAAGCTGACCGAAGAGATGGGGGTTCCCGTTTCGGTGGGGGGCGTGGAGGCGGATATGGCGATCAGGGGAGCCCTGACCACGCCGGGCACAGACAAACCCCTGGCCATTCTCGACCTCGGGGGCGGGTCCACCGATGCATCGATCATCGATACCGCGGGAAAGGTGCGCCATGTGCACCTTGCCGGCGCGGGAGACATGGTGACCCTTCTCATCGACAGGGAGTTGGGGATCGGAGATCCGGAGCTTTCCGAGAAGATCAAGCGAAACCCCCTGGCAAAGGTGGAGACCCTCTTTCATGCCCGCCACGAGGACGGCAGTGTTCAGTTCTTCAGGGAGCATATCGATCCGAAGCTCTACGGCAGGGTGGTGGTGACGGGGGAGGACGGGATGGTGCCGGTGGAGCCCCAGGAGCACCTTCCCAGGATAAGGGAGGTGCGAAGGAAGGCAAAGGAGAAGGTCTTTGTGAAAAACGCCCTTCGCGCCCTCGGGACCGTTGCGCCGGCGGGAAATATCCGCCTCATCGGTTTTGTCGCCCTGGTGGGCGGCTCGGCCCTGGATTTCGAGATACCGAAGATGATCGCAGATGCCCTGACGGAATACGGCGTGGTGGTTGGCAGGGCCAATATTCGCGGCAGCGAAGGCCCCCGCAATGCTGTTGCAACGGGACTTCTGCTTTCAAACGGACACGGGTGAAATCATGGATACGCGACCTGTTGTTGAAACCATGCCGGTTGTATGGATCCACGCCTCGCCTCCGGTCGACGGGAAGGGGCTGCGGCATATCCGGCTGGGGCTGGAGGAGGAGGGTATACCCTGCCGGGTAAAGGAGGTCCCCGGGGACTCGGCCCATGCCCTTGCAGCGGCGGCATCGAGGGAATCCTCCCTCGGGGTCGGCGTGGGGGTTGTATCGGCTTCGAGGGAGGCCGTGCTCCACCACAGGGACCTGCCGGATACACGCAGGCTTATGGCCTTAAAGGGAGAAACGTTCGACACCGGACCCCTTCGCAGGGTCGGCACCAACGCGGCAAGGCTGGTAAAGGCGATTCCCCTTGTGCCCCTCGTGGAAGCGGCATGGGAGGGGACGCCGGAGGTCGTCTGTCCGAAAGCGGCGGAACCCGTGTTGCCGGCAGCCCCGGAAGCCGCCTGTCCGAAAGCGACGGAACTCGTGTTGCCTGCGGCCCCGGAGGCCGACTGCCGGAAAACGGCGGGGCCCGTGTTGACCAACTCCCCGGAGACGCAAATCGACATTGAACTGCTTACCCGCATCGTAGTCGCGGTAATGAAAACGCTCAATCTGGAAAAGGTGGAATCATGAAAAAAAGAAGTCTCGGACTCATCGAAACGAGAGGTTTTGTTCCCGCCGTGGAAGCAGCCGATGCAGGCGTCAAGGCCGCGAACGTATCCCTTCTGGGCTGTGAACTCACCTGGCCGGCCCTTGCCACGGTGATGTTCCAGGGGGATGTGGGGGCCGTGAGGGCGGCCGTCACGGCCGGAAGCGCGGCCGCCGAAAAGGTGGGCGAGGTGGTGTCGATCCATGTGATTCCAAGGCCGGACCGGCAGTTCCGGGAATTCAAGGCTTACGCCCCGTTTCCCTTTTCAGGAACGCTTCCGGTCGGGAAGGAAACCGGGGAGGCAACGGTTCAGGGTAAGCGTTCCACAACCGGGGAAAAGAAAAAAAAGAACGCCGCAACCGGGAAACAAATAAAGGCCGAGGGGCCCTCGGCCTCGATTGAAAAGTCGGAATCCGAACTGCCCGGGATGGAAAAAACGAAGACCGAACCTGTTGCGGAGCATAAGCCGGATGCGGAAGCGGCCGAAGTCGTGAAATCGAAGAGCGAAGCTGTTGCGGAGGGTAAGCCGGATGCGGAAGCGGCCGAAACCGTGAAATCGAAGAGCGAACCTGTTGCGAAGGGTAAGCCGGAGGCGAAAGCGGCCGAAATCGTGAAATCGAAGAGCGAACCTGTTGCGGAGGGTAAGCCAAAGGCGAAAGCGGCCGAAACCGTGAAATCGAAGAGTGAACCTGTTGCGAAGGGTAAACCAAAGGCGGAAGCGGCCGGAGTCGTGAAATTGAAGAGCGAACCTGTTGCGGAAGTTAAACCAAAGACTGAAGCAGCAGAGGCAGTGAAAACGAAGGTTGAACCTGTCGGGGAAGACAAACTAAAGGCAGAAACGGCCGGAGCCCAGAAATCGAAGGCAGAAGCTGTCGGAGAAGGCAGGACAAAAACTGAAGCTGCCGGAGCCGAGAAATCGAAGGCAGAAGCTGTCGGAGAAGGCAAGACAAAAACTGAAGCTGCCGGAGCCGAAAAATCGAAGACTGAACCCGCCGGAGCCGTGAAATCGAAGGTTGAGTCGACCGGGAAAGGGAAGTCACAAACAGCATCGGTCGACGGCGACCTGGTCGCAAAGGCTTTGAAAGCGGTTTCAAAGCCCGGTTCGGACGCGGTTTTCCGGGCCGCCGGCAAGTCCGGGAAAAAAGTCGAGCCTCGGGATGAGAAAAAAAAAGTCGAAAGACCCCAAAAGAAAAGAAAATCGAAAAAATAAATGAACTCCTGAGGGACGGCATTCGCCTGTTCCTGGGATATTAACGATACTATTGAGAAGGAGTAGAAAAAATGACGGATCTACGCACATTTGTTTACCTCGATCGCCTTCAGCCCCAGTTTGCCGCTTACCTCGGCGCCAATGCCAGGGGATATATACCCGTACCCGGAATGGCGGCAACGTTCGTGGAGATATCTCCCGGTGTTCTGATCAACGAGGTGACCAATGCAACGGTCAAGGCCGCCAATGTACAGCCCGGTCTGATGGTCGTGGAGAGGGTGTTCGGGGTCCTCGAGTTCCACTCCACGGCACAGGCGGATGTCAAGCACGCGGGCGAGGCGGTGCTCAAGACCCTCGGCAAGAAACTGGACGACAGGGTCAAGCCGAAAATTCTCAGTTCCCAGATCATCAATAAGGTCAATCCCTACCACGCACAGATGGTGAATATTTCAAGAATGTCGTCCATGTTGTTGCCCGGCCAGGATCTTTATATCCTGGAGGTTCAGCCGGCGGCCTATATTGCCCTGGCCGCCAACGAGGCCGAGAAAAACTCCAACGTCACCCTGGTGGACTGCAGGGTGTTCGGTGCCGTCGGCAGGCTCTACCTGGGTGGGCGCCAGTCCGATATCGAGCGCGCGGCCGGGGCTGCCGAGGCGGCGATCAGCAAGGTGACGGGCGTCGAGTCCAAGCGCTGATGCCGCCCTGTTCGGCGGGAACCGGCCGACGGAACAGGGGCCGGTTCCAGGGGCCGGTGCCGGCACGATTCCGATACGATGATCAGTTGGAAGGCAGTGGCGTCCAGGCATCCGGCTCGACCCGCTTCCGGAAGTTATGGGACGGCGGAAACGGCGACCGGGGATAATCGGGGCATGATTTCAAGGAAATCCTGAGTTCGGGGTATGAATTAGAGGGAATCCGGAGTCCGGAGGAATGAATTCAAGGGAATCCGGAATCCGGGAAGATGAATGTTAACTTTACAATCACGGCAGGTGCCGGGCGATTCGGGCAACCTGATCACGAAAGTCAGAGAAGAAGAAATGGCGATAAGTGAAAAGGCAAACAGGCTGATCGAAGTTTTTGAGAAGGCCCTCTCCCATGGGGAAAATCCCGGGAAGGCAGGGTCTCTCCATGGTGGCGTGGACCTTGGAACCGCCTATATCGTCACGGCGGTTGTGGACGAGGCGGGAACGCCCGTCGCGGGTGAGCTGACAAGGAGCAGGTCCTCGGTTCGGGACGGGCTTGTGCTCGATTATATCGGCGCGATCGAAATACTGAAGGAGCAGGTGGAAAGCCTCGCTTCGAGGGGATATCCCCTGACCCGCGCGGCAGTGGCGTATCCCCCCGGAACCGAGGGGAGAAACGCGAAAACCTTCGCCAACGTCATCGAGGCCGCGGGGCTTTCGGTGACGGGGATGCTCGACGAACCCACAGCTGCGGCAAGGGTGCTTGATATCCGGGACGGCGCGGTGGTGGACGTGGGGGGCGGTACCACGGGGATCTCCGTTATAAAGGACGGTGAGGTTGTCTACACGGCCGATGAAGCAACGGGGGGAACCCATGTGGACCTCGTGCTGTCGGGGCGCTTCGGCGTTCGTCAGGAGGAGGCCGAACGGATGAAGCGGGACCCCGAAAGGCAGGGGGAGATCCTGAACCTGATCCGGCCCGTGTTCGAAAAGATGGCCACCATCGTGCGCCGGCATCTTGCGGGGCACCCGGTTCCGAGAATCTATCTCGTGGGCGGCACCAGCTGCTTTCCGGGTATCGAGGAGGTCATGGCGGCGGAGACCGGCCTTGAGACCGTAAAACCGGTCAACCCCCTCCTGGTGACGCCTCTTGGAATCGCCCTGGGGTGCAGGGAATTTTGCGGGCATTTGAAAGGTGAACAGGGTGAAGCGCATGGATGATGAACGGATTGAACGATTGGTTGTCGCGGTGGTGGAAAGGCTGGCGCGGAAACTGGGCGCCGACGGCGGCAGGGAGCGAATCGTTTCCGTGTTCAGCGGATGCACGGCGGATGTGGAAAATGCGGCGGCGCAAGTGCGGCGGCTGGTGATGAAAGGGTTTAACCTCAATCTCCTCTTCTCGGACGCGGCGGAAGATTCCTACCGTGAAACGGCCCTCGGAATGCTTGAAGGGTTTCCTAATATAGGAACGGTGGAACCGGCCGGATGGTACCGGGAGTTGACTCGGGCGGATGCCGTGATCGCACCGGTTGCAAGTCTCAACACCGTCACGAGGCTCTCCATGCTCATGGCCGATACCCCCCACACCCAGCTGCTGCTGGGGGCGATGACCATGGGAAAACCGCTGATCATCGCAAGAGACGGGGCGTTTCCGGCCGGCATGCCCCTTTCCGGGGGCATGGGTGAAAACCTGAGGGCGGCCCTGGCGGAGCGACTGGCCCTTATCGGCGGCTTCGGCGCCGTTCTATGCGATATGAACGCCCTCGGCGCAACCCTGGAATCGCGTTTCAAGGAAGAGATAAGGGAAGAACATGAAAAGCGCCTTCCCCGGCAGATCCCTTCGATACCCTCCGGGCCGACCGGCAATCCCGGGGGGATGGGCCCCGGCAGGCCCAGAAGGCACCTGGGGGGAAGGGTTCTTTCGGCCTCCCATGTGAACCTTGCCGCCCGGGGAGGCTACGACCTCACCTACGGCGCGGGCGGGATTGTCACGCCCATGGCAAGGGATCTTGCATCGAGAAACGGTGTCGCCCTGGAAGAGGTATGATTGTCGGGGAGGGCGAGCCAAGAGCAGGCACGCCGGAGAGGGGAGCCGGAAACGCCGTCCCCTGAAGATCCCGGACAGGTAAACGGTACAGGCAAGGGAGAAAGGTGAAGAAATGCTCATTGCGGAAGTGGTCGGAACCATCGTGGCAACCCAGAAGCATGAGAATATGGTGGGACTGAAGATCCAGGTGATTCAGCCCCTTGACCCGGAGAACGGAGATCCCTCGGGAACTCCCCGGGTGGCGGTGGATGCCGTCGGGGCCGGAAGGGGAGAGCGTGTGATCGTCACCGGCGGAAGCAGCGCGGCAAAGGCGCTGGGAAGGGAAAACTGTCCCGTGGATGCCGTGATCGTGGGGATCATCGATCAGCTGGATATGGGGTAGTCGCGCGCCTGACGGGATCAGGGCATTGCCGGCAAGGCCCGATGATCCCCAGATACGCGAGTCGGCGATGATCGCCGGGGGGCGGCCTTTGGAAAAACCGGGATTTTATTAAACCGGCAACTAAATACGCAACCCGGTGATTGAAACATGTGTTTGGTTTCATGAACCATTTCGAATTGAAAAGCCGCGCTTCCTAATTGCCGGGTTAATAATCCCAAACAAGCAATCCTATCGGGGAGTCTCGATCCTTCGCAACTCCAAGGGTTTCGATCCGTTAAAAAGTACTCCCGTTCTTTAGTCGCGGATTGGAAAATGAGGATCGGGTCTCCCCGAAATGCCGAACGAATGATTCCGGGGGGGCAGGCGTTCGGCCGAGCGGAGGAGGAGAGAAAATGCCGTCAAAAATCTATACGGGTGGTGGAGACAGGGGCAAAACGTCTTTGCTGAGCGGCCGGAGGGTTGAAAAGGATGATCCGAGGGTCGAGGCATACGGGGCGTTGGACGAGCTTCAGGCGCATCTTGGAACGGCAAGGGCGCTGATGGAAGGAGATGGGCTTTCGGGAGTCGTTCTGGAGGTCCAGAAGCATATCTTCACGATCTGCGCGGAACTCTCCTGGGAGGGTCCAAGGGAAGAGTTGAAAAACCGGCTTGACGAAGGGGCCGTTGTCCGGCTCGAAGGTTGGATCGACGGATATACCGACGTTTACAGTCTTCCGAAAAGGTTTGTCGTGCCCGGTGCATGCGGAAAAAGCGCGGCCCTCCACGTGGCCAGGACGGTGTGCCGTCGATGTGAACGACTGATCGTGGGGGTGAACCGGGAGCGCGGGGATCTTGATCTCCTGCTCGTGTATGTGAATCGCCTGAGTGATCTTCTCTTTGTTCTGGCATGGGGGACGGAGATGACTTCCATTATCGAGGATGTGGTGCTGGAAACCATATCACCGGATGAAAAATAAAGAAGACCGTGAGGTGGCTGGATGATCTTCTCCTTTCGCCGGCATGGGGAACGGAGATTGCGTCCATTATCGGGGATGTGGTGCTGGAAACCATCTCGCCGGATGAAAAATGAAGAAGACCATGGGGTGGCTGGATGATCTTCTCCTTTCGCCGGCATGGGGGACGGAGATTGCGTCCATTATCGGGGATGTGGTGCTGGAAACCATCTCGCCGGATGAAAAATAAAGAAGACCGTGAGGTGGCTGAGTGAACTTCTCATTGTGTCGGCATGGAGAGTAGAGACGAGGTTCGTTGTCGATGATGTGATACTGAAAAGCGTTTCATCGGAGGAAAAATGAAGATTAACTATACGGTGGCGAAAATTCTGGGAAGTATCGCCGAAAGTGAAGCCCTTGCCCTTAATGTTCCCATGTGCGTGGCCCTCGCGGACGACCGGGGCGACGCGATTTTTTTCGGGTGCATGGACAATGCCCTTCCGGCAAGCAGGGAGATCGCCGTGTCCAAGTCATATACCGCCGCCGTCCTGAGAATGGACACGCGGACCGTGGGAAAACTCTCCCTTCCCGGCAGCCCCCTTTACGGAATACAGAACACCCACGGCGGAAAGATCATTCCTTTTGGCGGAGGGCTTCCCCTTACTGCTGAAGGTGTCGTGGTGGGAGGCGTGGGCATCAGCGGGGGCAGCGTGGAGGAGGATGAGGCGGTGGCCTTGCCGGTACGGGAAGCATTCGCGGAGATGGCCGGATGCGCCCTTGCGATCAAAAAGGCGTTGCCCGAGGGCAGGCTTACCCCCTCTTCCATGCACGGGATGGAAGGTCGCATCCGGCGCAGGCTTGCGCACCTCGAAGAGGAAAACGATCATGGGGCGTCGATATTGACCGGCGCCGTATGCCTTGCCGGCTCGGGCCTGTAAAGAGCGGGGCGCGGGAAATCGATGGAAACGATGGAGCGGGGGCTTTTTCCCCCGGGATAATTAAGTACACAGGAGAATGGAAGATGACACAGAATCGTGAAATGATAACCGACCTCGTTCAGAGGGTGATGGAAGAGCTTTCGGGCCAGGACGCCACATCCGGCGCGGAGGGCTTTTTGCCCACGCCGGACGGCATGTACGAGACCGTTGACCATGCGGTGGCCTGTGCCGCCGATGCACAGAAAAAGCTTGTCGCGATGACCCTCGAACAGAGGGAGGAGATTATCGCCGCCATTCGAAAGGCGTGCCTTGAAAACAACGAGGAACTGGCGGCCCTTGCCGTGAGGGATACGGGCTACGGAAGATACGAGGACAAGATCAGGGAGAACATCCTCTGCGCCTTGAAGACCCCGGGTACCGAGGACCTGACCACTTGTGCGAAAAGCGGTGATGCGGGGCTCACGCTGGTGGAACCGGGGCCCGTTGGGGTCATCGGGGCCCTGACTCCCATCACCAACCCAACCGGAACCCTGATCAACAACACCATCGGGATGGTTGCGGCGGGAAACGCCGTTGTCTTCAATCCCCATCCCTCCGCCAGGGCCACCTCGGCGAAAATGGTATCGGTTCTCCACGGTGCGATCGTGGACGCGGGGGGGCCTCCCGCCGTGATCACGGCCATTGCCGAGCCCACCCTTGCGCGGGCAAATGAGATCATCGCCCATCCCGGCATCAACATGCTCGTTGCAACGGGAGGAAAGCCCGTGGTCAAGGCGGTGCTCTCCTCGGGCAAAAAAGCCGTGGGCGCGGGTGCCGGAAACCCACCCGCGCTGGTGGATGAAACGGCCGATATAAAAAATGCCGCCGAATGCATCGTCAGCGGTGCTTCCATCAACAACAATATCTTCTGTATCTGCGAAAAGGAGGTGGTGGTGGTGGAAGAGGTGGCCGAGGAACTCCTGGGGTTCATGGCGGATACGAAAAGGGCATATATCCTGAACCGGGAGGAGGCGGTGAGGATCACCGATCTCGTTATAAAGGACGGAAAGGTCAACCCCGCGTATATCGGCAAGGATGTGCAGAAGATCCTCGGGGAGATCGGCGTCATCGTTCCCGATGAATGCCGCCTTGCCGTGTTCAGGGCCGAAAAGGACCACCCCCTGGTGTGGAAGGAACAGATGATGCCGGTGATGCCCGTTGTGACGGTCAAGGATGTGGACGAGGCGATCTCCTTTGCCGTTTCGGTGGAGCAGGGGAACCGGCACACGGCGATCATGCACTCCACCAACGTGGAAAACCTCACCCGTTTCGCAAGGGCCGTCGAGACCACCATATTCGTGAAAAACGCCCCCTGCTACGCCGGTATCGGCCTCGGGGGAGAGGGGCATACCTCCTTTACCATTGCAGGCCCAACGGGAGAGGGCCTTACTTCGGCAAGAACCTTTACCCGGCAGCGACGATGCGTTCTGTCGAAATCCCTGAGGGTTATCTGATCGATTGAAAGGGGGATCGACATGCTTTCGAGAACATTGACGGCTTTCCTGTTCCGACTCCCTGTTTTCCGGTTTGGGGAGTCGAAAAAACCCTGGGCCGTATTGAGACATCATGCATTGAAAAGGGACCGGGAACAGTCGGCCCGGGAGAACAAGACAATCCGGCATAAGGAGGCAGGAATGGAAAACAAGCTTGAAACGGCTCTGGAGATTATCGCTTCGGCAAAAAAGAAGGCCGGGGAGATCGGGGTTCCCATGGTGATTTCGGTGGTGGACGAGGGCGGAAACCCCGTTGCCACCCAGAGGATGGACGATGCCCTCCTGGTGAGCGTGGACCTGGCGTTGAACAAGGCGTATACCGCAGCGGCGGTCAAGGTCCCCACGGATCTGCTCTCCTCTGTTGCCGCTCCCGGCGGAGAGCTCTACGGCCTTCACGCGGCAGGGCGCATGGTGATCTTCGGCGGCGGAATTCCCCTTGAAAGGGAGGGCAGGGTCGTGGGCGGCGTTGGGGTGAGCGGGGGCAGCGTGGAGCAGGACATCGCCTGTGCCGAGGCCGCTGTTGCAAGGTTCAACACCCTGTCCTGATCGGAAGACAATGACCCCGGCCCGAACATGAAAGATAAAGGGACTTGTCCCGATTACGGATGCCGGAGGCCCCGGTTCGAGCGCGGAAGATAAAGCCCTTGCCCGGAGCGTAAGAAAATGGACTTGCTCCGGGAATGGAAGATAAGAGGGCTTGTCTCGATTACGGATGCCGGAGGGCCCCGGCCCGGAAGATAAAGATCCATGGGGCACTGGGGTTATTGAAAGACCTGCCGGATATGTCGAATACGGGTATGGTGCCCTGTTTCGGGAGATCGGGCGGTCGGGAATCCACACGGAAGATAAATAGATCCGGCATTTTTCCACGGGAAGGATGGCGGCGGAGTCGCGGGGAAGTGATGATCACAACAGACGACATCAAGGAAAAAGGGGTGGTAGGAGCGGGGGGGGCGGGGTTTCCCGCTTACGTGAAGATGGGAAGCTGCGCCGAGATGCTGATCGTTAACGCAGCCGAGTGCGAACCTTTGCTTCATAAGGATATGGAGATCCTCCTGAACAGGACGGATGCCTTTTTTACAGGCCTTTCCCGGGCCGCGCTTCTCTGTTCGGCCGAAAAAATCGTTATCGGCATCAAGAAGAAACAGGAAGCGGTGATTCGGCACCTGGAGCCGAGGCTCGCCGGCAACGTTTCCCTGTTCCCCCTGAGGGACTTCTACCCGGCTGGAGACGAGATCACCCTGATATTCGAGGTGACCGGGAGGATCGTGCCGCCGGGAGCGCTTCCCATCTCCCGTGGGGTTGTGGTGAGCAATGTGGAAACCCTATACAACATCGGCAAGGAGGGGCCCGTGATCTCGAAGTTTCTAACCGTGGGAGGCGCCGTTGAAAGCCCGGCTTCCATGGACGTTCCACTTGGAACACCCTATCGGGAGGTGCTGAAAACGGTCCGGCCCATACCGGACAGATTCGATGTGGTGGTGGGGGGGCCCATGATGGGAAGGCTCGCGAAGGACCTCGATGAACCGGTGACCAAGACAACCGGCGGTCTCATCGTGTTGCCCGAGGGGCATCTGCTGAAGGAGCGGATGACCGTGGGGGCGGACGAAAAAACGGTGAACAGGATCGCCGGGAACGCCTGCGACCAGTGCGCGTTCTGCAGCGAACTCTGTCCGAGGGCGCTGATCGGTCACCCCGTAAGACCCCATTTGGCCATGAGAAAGTTAATGTTTCCCAATGGAAAAGCCCTTTCGTCGGGGGGCTCGGCCCACACCCTTTTCTGCTGCGAGTGCAATCTCTGCTCCGTTGCCGCCTGTCCCGAAGGACTCTATCCCTCCCGGGCCTGCGGTTTCAGCAAGCGGGCGCATATGAAGGAGAAGGTCGGTTTTACCGGCGACAAATCGGCCTCCGCCCATCCCCTGGTGGATTACAGAAGGGTTCCCGTTCAAAAGATCAAGGAACGGCTGGACCTGGGAAGGTTTCCCGACACGGGTCCCCTCATGGAGGAAGCGATCCGATCGGGAAGACTCACGCTCCCTCTATCCCAGCATATCGGCGCACCCGCGAAACCCTTGGTCAAGGCAGGGCAGGAGGTGACGAAGGGGGAGAAGATCGCAAGCGTGGGCAAGGACCTTGGGGCCGAGATCCACGCCTCGGCGCGGGGCATTATTGTCGAGGTTAACGATAAAGCAATAGTACTGGAGAGACGGGAGAGAACATGACGGGAGCCATCGGAGTTTTGGAGTTGTCGAGCATCGCCGCAGGATTTGCCGTGCAGGACGCGGTGTTGAAGGCTGCGGATGTAACGCTCCTCACGGCACGCACCATCTGCCCTGGGAAATACATGGTGGTGGTGGGAGGCGCCGTGGGGGCGGTGGATGCCGCCGTTGCGGCGGGGGCGGGCGCGGCCGGGGGATTTCTCGTGGACCGGCTGCATCTTCCCAATATAGACCCTGCGGTATTCCCCGCAGTATCGGGGTGTGTTGCCCTTCCCGAGGGCAACGGCAACGCCCTGGGGATTATCGAGACCTTTTCGGCCGCATCGATCCTCCGGGCCGCCGATGCGGCGGTCAAGGCCGCCGGGGTGATCCTCTTCAGGGTTCATCTCTCCATGGCGGTGGGGGGAAAGGGTTTCCTGATGGCGGCGGGGGACGTGGGATCGGTGAATGCCGCCGTCGATTCGGGAATCGAGGTGATCAAGGATGAGGGAATGCTGGTGAACAAGGTCGTTCTTTCAGGCGCCCCACAGGAACTCTTCAAGGAGTACATCTGATTGCGGCCTGCCCCTTTCCCCATGGAGAAAATATAGATCCGTTGTACTGCCCGGCGGGTGTGATGAAGTGCCGGATCGGGGCGGGGGGCAGGTTCATCAGGTGGATATTTCGGCGATAACTTCCGCAAGTTGCTTTTTTTTCAGGGGTTTGGGGATAAAGTAATTCATGCCCGAATCGAGAAACTCCCTGCGGCTCTTTTCCATGACGTTTGCGGAAAGGGCGATAATGGGAATGGGACCCCTTGCCTCGGCCGGGGCTTTCGCCTTCTCGGCTTCTATCTCCCGGATTCTTTTGGATGCTTCCATGCCGTTCATGAGGGGCATCTGGCCGTCCATGAGAATCAAATCGAAACATTCCGCCTCATACATGGCAACGGCCTCGATGCCGTTGCCCGTGACGAGCACCTCGTGGCCCATTCTCTCCAGGATCGAGACCGCGACCTTTCGGTTCATTTCGTTGTCCTCGGCCAGGAGAATCCGGTATTTATCGGTTGGGGGCGTCGTGGGGGCCGGGCCGGCGGGCAGCGGGGAAGCGGGGCGACTTCTGGCTCTTTCGGCAATCTCCCTTTCGCCGAGAATCGTCGCAATACAGTCGTACAGCCTTCGCTGTTTGACCGGTTTTGAAAGAATCGCCGAAAAAAGCGTTTTTCCGGGGATATCCGTGTCGTCCACGGGGCACGCCGGAGTGAGCAGGACAAGTGCCGCAGAAGAAACCCCGGAAACGGTTTTTTGCCACTGCCCCGCAGTCAGGGCGCTCAGGTCCGGGACCCGGTGATCCACCAGGAGTATGGTGCTTCCCTCCTTTTCATGGTCGCCATGGAAAAGTGTATCCATGGCTTCTTGAATCCTGGAGGCTGTTTTATGCCGGCACCCCCACCCGGCGGTCAATTCCCGGATCATTTCCCGCACATTGGCGCCCGGTGCAACCGTGAAGAGGGTTGTCTTGAAGTGCACGGAGGGTGTTGCCGCGACTTGGGCGTCTTCCTGTTTTTCAAGGGGCAATGTGAACCAGAAGGTGGACCCCCTGTTTTCGCGGCTCGTGACACCGATGCGCCCCCCCATGAGTTCGATCAGCTGTTTTGATATGGCCAGGCCGAGCCCGGTTCCGCCGAATTTTCGGGTGGTGGAGGTGTCCACCTGTGAAAACGATTTGAACAGTCGGTCGAGCCTGTGCTCGGGGATCCCGATGCCCGTGTCGCTCACCTCGAAATGGAGGGTTGCCCTTGGCGACGTTTCGGATTTGAGGGAGACCCTCAGGACTACCTCGCCGCTTTCGCTGAATTTCACGGCATTCCCGCATAGATTGAGCATGACCTGGCGCAGCCTGCCGGGATCCCCCATGAAATGTTCGGGAACGCCCGCAGCGATGATGTCGGTGAACTCGAGGCCCTTTTCGCAGGCCTTTACGGCCATGATATCGCCGAGGCGCTCGATGGTATGCCTGAGGTTGAAGGGAATCTTCTCGATTTCAAGTTTTCCGGCTTCGATCTTAGAGAAATCGAGTATGTCGTCGATGATGATCAAAAGAGAATCGGCGCTGATTTTGACGGAAAGGGCATAGTCGAGCTGATCGTCGGTGAGGGGGGTTTCAATGAGAATATCGATCATTCCGATGACCCCGTTCATGGGGGTTCTGATTTCATGGCTCATATTCGCCAGAAAGTCGCTTTTGATCTTGTTTGCCTTTATCAGCTCCCTGTGTTGCTGTTTCATCTGTATTTCCCGCAAAAGCAGGCGGTTTGTCTGCTCCTCGAGCTCCCTGTTGAGTGCGGTGAGCTCCTCCTGGGCCTTTTGTCGTTCGAGGATTTCCCTGTCCAGGTCGTCCCTTGACGCGGTGGTTTTCTGCAGGGTCTCGGACATTTGGTTGAAGGCGCGGGCAAGATCCCCGATTTCGTCGTTGGATCTTATGTTGGTTCTGATGTGAAAGGCGCCGGAACCGATCCTTGCAACTTCCCGAACCAGTTTATTCATGGGGCTTGCAATGGTCGTTGCGATGAGGAGGGAAAAGAAGAAACCGACGGTCAGAATAACGATGCAGATAAGATAGTTGCTTTTCTTGGAGGATTCGATCTCGGCTCTGACGCTCGCAAGGGAGACAAGGAGGCGTACACCTCCGATTTTGTCTCCGCCCATGAAAACCGGCTCCGTGATGTCCAGCATTCCCATTCGGGACTGGACCAGGAGCGCGCCGGCGGCCACGGCCTTTTTGCCGGCGGGATCGCGGGGAAGGGTGTCCTCCAGGGGATTCTCCTCGGTGCCGTCGGTCAGCAGACGCCCCTCCTCGTCGAAGACAAAGGCGCCGACAATATCATTGTTTTCCTTTACGCTCTCAAGGAGGATCTTGAGCTGGTCGACCCTCAGAAGACTCAGGGGATTTGCCGCGCTGGATTTCAGGAGGGAAGAGATGGCAAGGGAGGTATGCTCGAGCTTTTTCCGGGCGGATTTTTCCAGGGCGGTGATGTTGAAATACATGAAGGTGAAGGAGACGCAGCCCAGCAGTATCGAGAAGTACAGTATGAACTTCAACCGCAGGTTCAGCCGTATTTTATTCTTGTCGTTCACTGATATTTCCTTGCATTGGCGTGCGCGGCATCCTTAAGAGCACCCCCGGAAATAGGGCGGCCAACTGGAAAAAAGGGGGGCTACTTACCGTAAAATTCCTCCTGAACATTTCTCATCAGTTGTCTCAGCGGCTCCAGGTGACGGTCGATACCTTCCCTGGGGCTGTCGAATTTGGTGGTGCGCGAGAAGTCTCTCAGGATCGATTTTCCCTCTTCGCCCTTGTCCATTTGGAGCAGTATTCTCTCGATCTCCACCATGAGATCCTCGGGCAACCCCGCTCTGCAGGAGACGATATGCCTTGGGACGTCGATGGATTTCATGAGGATTCGATACTTGTTTTCGTGCTTCCCCGCTGTTTTTAAGAGGTTCTTGCCGTTTATGGCGCCGCCGGCCACCCTCTTTTTCCGGATCCAGAGGGCCGTGTTCAAATCGTCGTGGGAGAAGACGTAGCCGATGACGTCCGGGGAAACTTTTTCACGATAATCCCTTTTCTCTTCCAGGGTATACCCCATGCCCACCAGGGTGGACTTGGGAAGAAAGTAGCTGGATGTGGAGTAGGGCTCCTTGAAGGCAATGGTTTTCCCCTTGAGATCGCCTATGGTTTTTATGGGGCTCTCCTTTCGAACCAGCAGGATGGAATGATATTTTTCCACGTTCTCCTTCCAGCGCCGGAGAAGGGGCCTTGCGCCGGAGCCCTCGCAAACGAACAGGGAGGGAAAGGGACTGTCGATGAACATGTCCACCCGGCCGTTTTTCAACCGCCGGATCATTTTCTCCATGGTATCCACCACCACGACCTTGCCCCCGGCGATGCCCCTGTCCTTCAGGCGGGCCGCGATGTAATCCACAAAGGGTTTGAAAAGGGCTGTTTTTCCCTTTGGGTCATCGGAAATTGAACCGACCGTGAGATAGCTTTCGGCCGCGCCGGCGTCCGGAACAACGCCCGCGCCCGCCCCAAGTAAAAAAAGTAAAACGACAACGGTTTTTTTCATGGTTTCCCCGGGCCTTGATGGTCCAGTAAAATGTTGGCGGTAAAAAAGCCGACCACAGCCGGTCGTTGTTTTGATCCGAGTGGTCCGCACTATGGTGTGTTCGAAAATATGATTTTGAGCTTTTTACGAGTCCATCAGGCCTTAACGGGGGTGAATGTTGATCGGCAAACGGTATTTCGATCCATTCGAACGACCTGTTTCGCACACACCGCCGACGTCGCCCGCCGCATCTCCATAAAGCCGGGCGGTATGGGGCATCATCGAAAAGTCGTCGTGGGACATGGAACCTTGTTAAAGTCGTGGAAATCGCTTTTTCGGATAAGCGGGGGACGCGTCCATGGGGTATGGAGCGGAATTGAACACGCGTCTCCAGAGTGTTTCCAATGGTTTTCAAATTTAATACGGGTAATGCCGGCGAGGGACCGGAAGAAAGACGGTACAAGTTAAATATCTCGTAAACGGCTTTCCGTGTCAAGAAAATTGGGGGCCGGACAGGGCAAACGAAAGTAGGGGATCGGGAAAGAATAATGTGCACAATCAAAGCCTATCAGCGTTACCTTTGAGCTAAAACAACGCCACCGGTTTCCTGAAACGGGAAACCCGAGATTGTGGAATTATTCAATACCACATCCCTAACTCCGGCATGCTCGGCGGCCTCAACTCAAACCGTTGAAATAAATGACCGCTTATTGATATTGCCATGAGTTCATTGAACCGGGAATCCATATGCGATTGCCCTGGGAGTGCCCGGTCGTGGTTTCCAAAGGGCTGTCGAAACCCTTTGGGCCGATGTTCAGGGGCCTTGGCCCCGATCCGTTGACGGCGGGTGAATGGGGGAAAACCCGTTTCGGCGGTCAGGGCGATTGAAACGGGTGCGAAGGGATTGTTTCCGAAGTGGTTCCCTGGAACGGGCCGTGAACCGATACCGGTTCGGCAACCGGGCGTCGTACAATTGGTGCCGACCCGCAACCTGCGGAATTTCGGTGGATGGACGCAGCGCCTTCCGCGGGCGGCGGATGATAAACCGGTACCGGTCAAAGCGAGGATCAGTTTCTGATCTTTCCGATGGTTTTTAACGGGTTCTTTTCAAGATGCCGGAAGCGTGAGGAGGCGTTTTCGGCAAATCGTTCCAGGACCCTTTTGAGGTCGGAGTTTTTACAGGCGGTGCTGAAGGCATCCGTGGATGATAGACGATCTTCCACATGGTAGTGAGGGGACCGGTCCGGGCGGAGGGAGATATCCCCGTAGTCGATGCCGACCCGGCCCTCCAGGACGTTGTCCAGGAGTTCGCGCGTGGTGTATACAAAAAATTTCTTTACGTCTTCGGTGGATTCCGCTTTGTTGAGGTTTTTTCGGAAATCATGGACAAGCTTGTTTTCGAACTTGGTGAAAGAAACCTGTTTTGTCATAATCTGTTCCCCCATTGGCGGGTTGACTCCGATCAGGGGCCGGGGTCCGGTACGGGGCGCCCTGTTCGGATATTGGTTTTTGGGGATGCCTTCCTGGGAAGGTTATACGAAAAAATTACGGCGATATTGAAGGGGTGTCAAGTTCCGCGCGTTTTCCGGCCCTTAGAACTCGAAGTTCAGCTTCAGGCCCACGGTGACCGGCTCCTCGATAAAGCTCACCTGTCTGGGGTACTGGCGGAGGTTGCCGGTTTCCCAGAACTGGAACACGTATCGCATATGGTTGTGGGAGAAGAGGTTTCTCGCATAGAGCCATGCGGTTGCATCCATGTTCGGCAACGGGAGCTTCCAGCCCAGGGAGATGTTGGATGTATACGACGGCTTTCCGTATCCCCTGTCCCGGATATCGTCGTAAATGGACCGCATCACCTCCCTTGTCTCCTCCGTGCCGTAAAGCTCGTGGGCCTCCTTGAACATGTCGAGCATGTCGTTCTGGTTGTAGTCCCAGTAGACCCTTGCATCCAGGTGGAGGGTAAGGCTGCGGGAAAGATCCCTTGAATAGAAAAACTTCAGGGTGTGACCGGGAAAGTTGTTGATCCTGTTTTCGGCGTTGCCGGAAAGGGGGCCCAGGATCTCCCTCGGATCTCCCGGAACGTTGATAAACGCCTCGTTGTTTCGCCTCTCCTCCCAGTCCAGCTGGTGTATGTAGGCGTAGGACGCGCCGAAGCGGGTGTCCGCCCTCTTGTAGCGTGCCGAAAGCTCGAGGCCGAACAGCTCGAAGGTACCGGCAACGGACGTGCCCCCACGCTCGTTGGACCATGCGATCTGGTCGATCTCGTTGTGGAACAGGGAGCCCGAAAGGCTGAGGTTCTCGTTGTGGAGCCGGTTGTATATGAGTTCATACCCGTCCAGGACTTCCGGCTCGGCGGAGTTTCCGTGCAACTCGTGTTCCACGTACATATCCGTGAAAACCGGTAGGCGAACCGAGCGCTGCCTTATCAGGTGGACGATGTTCCGTTCGTCGATGCGCGAGATCAGGGCGATCCTCGGAGAGTAGGCGGCCTCGGCGAACTCGTGTTTGTCCATCCGTCCCGACAGGAGCAGGGAGAACCGGGGCGACAGTTCCAGGTGGGCCTCGCCGAAAAGGGACCAGGTAGCGGCATCCAGGGTGTTGCCGATCACGGTGTCGAAGCTGTGCGCCGTGTCCCCGTCCATGACCACCCACCTCAGGGGCCTCTGGAACAGGAGCTTGAACTCGTCCTCGTCGTCCCCCCATGCCGGTCCGAGATAGAAGTACTTGAACTCGCCTCCCAGGGCGAATCGCATCCTTTCGCCGTGATCGTAGTTCACGACCCCCCGGGCGGTGACCTCGTTTTCGGAGTAGACGGGGAAATGCCCGGAAATGTCGTTGATGGAGCGGTTGGGACCCGGTCTGACCTGCTCGTAGCTTCTGGAGGTAAAGCCCGCCGAACTCTTGAGGGAAAGGCCGGGGGAAAGGGAGTGTTCGCCCGAAAGGTTCACCGACAACATCTCGTTGAAGCGGCCCCCGTATGCCGGGCCTTCGAGGCTCGTCGTCTCCTGGTTCACATGGGTGAAATTATAGCTCGAATACCTTGCCCAAAGCCTCCAGTCGTCCAGGAAGGAGAGGGCCATGTGGAATTTCAGCTCCGGCTTGTCCATGTAATCCCCGTGCATCTTCATGGGGTCGCTGCCGAATCGTCCCAGGTCGTCGGACATGAACCCGAAACCCGCCCCGTGGTCCCGGTAGATCGTGTAATGCCGGGTATCCTCCTCCCCGGTTGCGCGGTTTGCACCGGCATAAAGGTAAAACGCGAAGCGCTCCCCTTCGTATGCCGCGCTCGTGTTCACGCCGTTGTAGCGATAGCGGGCATCGCTTTGTGCCCCGGCCGTGATCCCCGGGGCGGTTTCCGCGTCCCTCGTGATGATATTGATCACCCCGCCGATGGCGCCGGGACCGTAGGTCACCGATCCCGGTCCGTTGATCACCTCGATCCGCTCGATATCGTTCAGGTCCCGGTTGTAGATCTCGAAACCCGGTCCGGTGAGGTATGCCTTGTCCCCGGCTTCAACGCCGTTCACAAGGAGCATGAACGAGTGGTTCTGGTCCCCCAGGACCCCCCGCATGCCGATCCTGGGGCCGAACAGGTGCATGGCGTAAGTGGCGCCGGGCACGTAGACCTCCATAAGGTCCAGGATGTTCGCGGCCGGGGTGCGTTCGATCTCCTCCCGGGTGATAATGGTGAGGGACACGGGCACGGCGGCCTTCTCCATGCCCAGCAGGTTTCCGGCATCCACCCTGAGGTTCAGAAGCTCTCCCAGGGAGAGGGCCTCGATTCCCCCGGGGCATGCGGTGCCGGTGAGGGCAAACCAGATCAACGTTGCAAGGGCAAGGCTTCTTGTCATGGCATTCCTTTTCCACGTGGTTGGCGACTCACTCCCCTCTCTTCGAGGGGCAGCTGGATAATGAACCTTGCCCCCTTTCCCGGGGCGGACGCCACCTCGAGGGTGCCGCCGTGGTTTTCGCCGATAATGAAGCCCGCCGCGGAGAGGCCGAGGCCGGTGCCTTCCCCCGGCGGCTTGGTGGTGAAAAACGGTTCGAAAATTCTTCTTTGAAGGGATGCATCGATCCCCGGGCCGTTGTCCGCCACCTCGATGCAGAGAACCCTCTCCCCGAGGTAAATCCTGATGTGGAAGCACGGCGCTCCAAGGGGATCCATTGCTCCGGCCATGGCCTGGGCACCGTTTTTCAGGAGGTTCAGGAAAACCTGCTGGAGTTTCCCCGGCTCGCAGTGCAAGGGGGGGAGGTCCGGTTCGTAATCCCGGAGGATACGGATCTGCCTGAAGTCGTAGCTTTTTTCCAAGTCGTAATCCGCCGATGCCAGCTCGATGGTCCTGTCCATCAACCCGGGGATATCGCAGGGGCGCTTGCTGGATTCACCCTGGTGGCTGAAGCTCAGCATGTTGTTCACGATGCTTGCCGCCCTGTCGCCCGAGCGCATGATCGCATCGATCATCCCGAAGACCCCTCTTTTTTCCATGTAATCCGCCACGGCCTCCATGTTGGTCCCGCACGCCTCCGCCGCGGCCCTGTTCCTGGAAAGTCCTTCGGACATCCGGCTTTTCACCACCTGGAGGTTCTGGAGGATCCCGGACAGGGGGGTATTGATCTCATGGGCCATGCCGGCCGCAAGGCCCGCGGTGGAGAGCATCTTCTCCGACTGGATCACCAGCTCCTCCATGCGGACCCGCTCGGTGATGTCGTCGAGCCTGATCACCGCCCCGGCCTCCCCGTGGAACATCAGGGGGTATACGGTCAACTCCGAGTGGGAGACCCGGGTGTCGCTCTCTCCCAGGACCTTTTTCTCCCTCAAGATCTCCCCCCTGTCGATGACCTTCCGAATCATGTCCATCTCTTTCTTGAAGCCCGGAAAAAGCTCCGAAAAGGTTTTTCCCAGGGCAAGGCGCTCGGAGACCCCCGTTGTCTTTTCCGCCTTGCGGTTCCACTGGGTGATCCTGCAGCGCTTGTCCACCCCCACGAGTATGGAGGGCATGGAATCCAGGATGCTCTTCAGGTAGTTCCGGAGTCTTTCCATCTCCACTTCGGCCTGTTTGCGTTCGGTGAGGTCGTGGAGCACGGAGAGGAGGCAGGGAACCTCCCCGAACGGGAGGGGGCGGACCGAAAGGGCCGCATAAAACGGGGTGTCGAAATAATCCCTTCCCGAGAGTTCGAAACGGCTCACCCCCCCTTCACGCTTCACCAAGGAAAGCAGGCGCTCTCCAAACGGCGGATCGTAAAAATCAACGATCTTATGGCCGGGCAGCTCATTTTCGGAGATTCCCAAAAGACTGCCGGCCGGCGGGTTCGCATACACGACGGCGTTGTCCGAAACGCGGCTCACCACAAGGGGCACGGGGATGGTCTCGCTGATCAGCCGGAATCTTCGATCGCTCTCCCTGCGGGTGGATTCCACATCGTTCAGCAGTCCTTCGGCGATCCGGTCGGAGTGGGCGCTGCTGGTTTCCAGCATGGTCTTGAGGTCCCTGTTCTCCCGCTTCAGGCGGGCCGTCTCCTCCTTGAGACGGGCGATCTTTGCGTCTTGTTTCTCGGGGTTCGAAGGGATCGACATCAGTCAAACTCCAGTACCAGGTCGCCCATGAGGCGCTGGAGGTTCTTCAGTGATTTTTTCTGCCAGGACACGCCGGTTGAACCCTTTACCGTGAGCCCGATGTTTCCGCTGTCGCGCACCCTGATCACGAATCTGGACAGGACGTTGATCCCCGAGCTGTTGAGAAACACGAGCTCCCCGAGGTCCAGGGTGAGGCCGCGCGGTTCCCCGAGGACAGTATGGTCCAGGAGTTTCACCAGGGGGGCGAATCCCTCGGCCCCGAGGAGCCGCATGGTTCCGGAAAAGGTCACCGTGTCCGTTTCCGGATCGAAAACCACCCGGTAATTATCTCCCTCGATCATCATGACGGGCCTCCTTTTTTACTTGGGCGAAGGCGCGGGGGCAACTTCCAGCCTTGCCATGGTGGTCACGGTAAGGGTGCCTGAAAGGGATTCGAACTTCCAGGCCAGCTCCACATCATAGTCGTTGATCATGGTGAGAAAGCCCAGCCGGGAAAACCCCTTGTCTTTCCGGCTGTTTTCAAGGCGGCTGAGGTAAAGCTTCCCGGGATCTCCGGCAAGGAGTTCATCGATGAGCGCCTTGAACGCCCCTTGCCTTTCGGGCGCGACGGCGTTCGTGACATAGATCCAGAGCATGCCCCCCTCCAGGTAAAGGGCGATCCGAACGGGATGCCCGTCCGTTTCCTTTTGGAACTTCACGGCGTTTTCAAGAAGCTCGTTGGCAACATAGCTCACGGAATCCCGGGCGCCGGGTAAAAAGCCCTTGTTCTTGTGGAAAAAGGTGTCCCAGTAGTCCGCCAGAAAATCGGCCGAAAGGCTCGTGTTTCGCCACCGCTGGTCGAGGGGAAGGGCTCTGGAGGAGAAACTGAGAACGATATATTCCGGGCTTGCCGGCCCTTCCCGAAAGTTTCCGAAAATCTCAGCCATTTTCCCCTCCCCGGGGCGGTTGCCGCTTCAGGACGATCAGGCTCATATCGTCCAGGAGCGGGGCATCCCCCGTATGACGGCCGATGTCCCGGATCACCGCATCCTTGATCCCCTCGGCGCAAAGCCCCCTTGCCCGGGCCGCGATGCCTTCCAGCCGGTGGGTGTCGTAGAGTTCGCCCCGGGGATTTTCCGCCTCGGTGATGCCGTCCGTGTAGAGGAGCAGGGCGTCACCCTGTTCCAGGCGGAAACCGGTTTCCCCCGCGAATTCCCGGATTTCCGAAAGCAGTCCCAGGGGAAACCCCAGATCGACGGTATCCACCGACTCGACCCTGCCGCTCTCCCTGAGGATGATCAGGGTCTCGTGCTGACCGAAGACCCTTACCGCGCCCTTCCTGTAATCGATCAGGGAAAAACTCAGGGTCCTGTCCATGTTCATGCGCAGGAGATTCCCGAGGAGGGTGTTGTTGAGGATGGAGAGAAACTCCCCGGGATCCCTTATGCCGGCAAGGATCAGGCTCCGCACCGCCGTCTGGGCCATGAGCATGAGCACGCACCCGGCAAGACCGTGACCGGTAACGTCTCCGATGCCGATAAAGACCCGCTCCTCCCGGACCAGAAGATCGTAATAGTCGCCGCCCACCTCGTCGGCCGGTTTCATGAAGCAGGCGATATCCAGCTCCGGAATATCCGGAAGGTCGGCGGGCGAGGGCAGTACCATCTCCTGGAGCCTCCTGGCCACGTCCAGTTCGGCGGCCATCCTCAGGTTCTCTTCCGTAAGGCGCCTGTTCAGGGCCGTGATCTCGGCGTTTGCCGAGGCAAGGCGCGCGGATGTCTCCCTAAGGGCCTCGGTTCTCCGTGAAACCTTTGCCTCCAGGTTTTCGGTCAGGCCCTTGATGGCCCGGCGCATCCGGTTCACATGGGTCACGAGGAGCCCCAGCTCGTCGTTGCCGGCGGTAGGGATATCGGTGTCGTAATCGCCCCTGGCGATCTTTCTTGCCGATGTCACCAGGGCCTCCACGGGGCGGGTGATCCTTTCGGCAAGGCGGCGCACGGCAAGGTAGCTGAGGGCAAGAAAGAGGAGACCCGAGCCAAGGAGAAAGAGCACCGCGCGAAAAAGGGCGCTTCTTGCCTCCCCGACGACCTCCTCCATGGCCTCCTTCATGGCGCGGGTGGAAAAACCGTATCGGATGGTTCCCAGCTTCTCCCCCCCGGCGGTAACAGGTGCCGCAAATTCAATTATCTCCGTATTTTTGGAAGTATACAGGTTATGAGCCGGTTTTTCAAGGGAGCCCGCCCATATGGCCGCCGGGTCCCCCAGGGGGGCGGCGCTCTCCGGTATGGCAGAGGGGTTTTGTTCCGACGCCGTTGCCCAGGGTTTATGGTCGGCATCCATGAAAATACCGTAGGCGATGGAAGGGTCCACGGCGACCGTCGCGGCCACGAGGTCCCGTACCGCGCCGAACGCGTTGTCCTCGGCCATTCCCCTGACGGCGATGCTGTTGTTGCCGGTAAGGGCCGTGCCCGTCAGGATAATGGAATCCCGGATCCTTGTCTCGGAATCCCTGATCCTTTTCTCCACGGTGGCCGTGTGCCGGGCGATCATGACGGATATCACCACGGAAAAGATCAGGGCGATAATGGCCATGGCGCCCAGCACCAGCTTCCTCTTTATGGAAACAAATCCCTTCATTTTATCCTGCCTTCTGGCCGTAAAATCCAGGGCTCCGGCCTTGGGGCCGTCACCTCACGATCTCGTCCACATTCCGGATTCGCGCTTCGTCAATGGTGAAGAGTCGTTCGGCAAGGCGGCGGTTCAGGACCTTTCGCACGGAACCCGGGGGGGACACCGTTCCGGTTGCCACCCGCCACATGTTTTCCTTCATCTCGTACACCATTTCGGCGGCCTGGAGTCCCAGTGCCGCGTGATCCGGAACCACGGCAAAGGTACCGAAGTTGAAGGAGGGGTTCGCCAGGACCTCCACTCCCACGATAACGGGGGTTGCGTATTTTTTTACAAAGGGGATCCAGACCCTTTTGAGCAGGGTTTCGTTCACGAGCAGGTTGTCGTTGGGAACCCACACGGCATCCACCGATTGTTTCCTTACAAGCTTTCGCAGTCCCTTCCTTAGCCTTGGGGCAAGGCGGCCGTTGTCCGGAACCGCATGGGAGATCAGCTCGATCCTTTCATTTTCGCAGTACCGGGCATTTTCACGGACGAATGCATCCATGAAGGGGCGGTGGACGATTCCGATCCGCTCCAGGGGTTTTCCCGTAACCTCCCTGAGATTGACCGCTCCGATCACCACCGGCACCTCGTAGGATATGGCGGCCGCATTCTTGAGATCCTTCACGGCAAGGTCCACGAACGAGGCCATCAGGGATACGGAGGGCACGTGGGGCGCCCCCTCGGGCAGGGACGCCTGGTACTCCTTGAAGAGGGTGATGGCCCTGTTGTCCATGAGGATCACCAGGCGGGGTACGGTTGCCTCCATCTTTTTACCCACGGAGGCGGCCGTTGTATCCTTGCGGACGATCATTTCGAACATTTCGAACGCTTCGCCCAGTTCCGCCGACATGCTTTGGGCGGTGCGCTCATATGCCGCTCCCTCGATCCGTATGATCAGGAGCTTGTCCATGGGCCCCATGGCCCAAAGCGGAGGGGGCGAAACAAGGGCCGCCGCCAACGCGTGAATAAAGCCCCATATGAGGATGAAGCGGTTCATTGTTCCTCCCATCCGTCGATGCCGAGCAGTGCGAGGATCTCCGGGGCAAGTCCCCTCACAAGGTCGGCCGCGCCCCCGGCCCCGTTATTTCCGTTCCCCTTCAGGGCAAGCGCGATGATTCCGGTTTTAACGTTCAAGGCGGGGGTGACCGTGATGTCGGCCCTGGATCGCCTCCTGAAATAGGGGACATGGTGATCCGGAACAAGGATCGCTCCGGCCATGTCCAGGGTCAGCAGGGTCATGAGGTCCTCCAGCTTGGTCACCCGTTTGAGTCTAATGGGCGGCGTGAAACGCTCCCCTAAAAACTTCACCATCCCCTTTCGCCCCAGAAGATCGAACATGCCCACGGCTGTTTTTTGCCCATGGAACGGGGGGCCGATGGAGAGGAAAACATACTGCTCGTGGCTTTTTTTGTCCCGGGTGCCAAGGAGTGTCACCCTGTATTCCCCGAACCTGCGAATCACGACGGGTTTCGTGAGGATTGCGTCCGGGGCATCGGACAGGGTCTTGGAGCGAAAATCCCGGTATCGACCGAATACCGTGACGTCGATATCGTTCCCGGGACGGGTGAGGCTTTTTTGCAGGATGCGGGGGCGAACCTCGAGAGGTTGGAATATATACAGTAACTCTGCAACGGCAGGCCTCGAGCAGAGGAGGATTGCCGGGAAGAGGAGGATTACCGGGAAGAGGAGGGGGACGAACCTCTGTTTCCCGAGAGCTTTGGCCTTGGGGGAGGGGGAGGCGTGTCCCCGGCCCCATGCCTTCATTCTGTAAGGCAGTGTCGGCAATGTGCGCTTCCTCGGTATCGGTTCGGGGCCCGGGACGGCTGGATCGGCCGCGGCCGGTAAGCAACGGAAAGGGCGTGGCGTTGGAACGAATCCTCTTCGGTGCGGGCCGCAGTCTTCACTTCAATACACGGCTGTTGCAAAAAGAGCGGTTCCCTGTAAAACACAGCCGGTTCAACGATGGCGTCTCCCTGCAAAATAAAAAAAAGGATCGCAGGGCCTGTTATCCGTTGAAGAAAATGAAATCTCCATGGCGCGAAATGAGATGTGCATCGGTCTTATTTCGGGGCAGCTGAGTTACGGCGTTGAAAATGGAGATGCCGGGCTTTGCAACATTTCCCATTCCCCGAGGAGCGGGGAAACGGGCTGGAAAGCCCTGCTTGAAAAGTATACAACAGGAGGCCTTGAATGTTCAACAGGCAAGGAAAAACAAGACAAGGCCGGTGCACTCAAAAAAAGTCCGAACCTCTTTTTTCGAGCGCACCGTGAAGAATGATGTCCATGTAAAAAGTCTGAACCTGGATTTTAGAGCACGCCATGAAGTACACGCAAAATATGACGAATACATCATGTCGTGGCCGGAGTCGCAGCTGTCGGCTATTTACGGGCTCATCAAGAATGGATGAATGAAATAAGGATAAGTTGTTCCGAACAGATGGTGTCGCGGCTGAAATAATCGACGGACGACGACTTTTTTATAATGACAGGCTGTTCATTACAAAACGTTCCATGGCCTCGTAGGGCTGTGCCCCCACAAGCCTGTTTTCGCCCATGAAAAAAGTGGGAATCACCTGGATCTCCATCTCTCTTGCGCGGGCCCAGTCCGCGTCCACCGCCTCACGGAACGATCCTTCGGCCAGCACGCTCCGGGCCTCTCCGGCGCAGAGCCCCGAGGATTCGGCCAGCTCCCCCAGGACCTCCCCGGTTCCGATATTCCTTCCCTGAACAAAGAAAAATCCGAAGGCCGCAGATAAAAAAGCTTCGCCCCTTCCCTTGGCTTCGGCCCATTTGAACAGTTCCTGGGCCGGCCTGCTGTTGTAGGTATGGGTCAGTTCTCCCAGGGGCAGGCACTCCCGTTCCGCTGCCTGTCTGAGGCCGGCAAATGCCTGTGCCGGGTCGATCATTCTTTCGGCGAATATGGTTTCAAGGGGGATGCCCCCTTCGGGTACATCTTCCCGGAGGGGGAAGGTGATATGCCGGACCGTAAGTCCGAACTTCTCTTTGAGTCTTTCAATACGCCCGGTAATGAAATAACACCAGGGTCAAATGAAATCTGTAAATATTTCAATGGTATTTTGTTGTGTCACGGTACACCTTTCAAATTCCGGCAGGGTGGTGGCCCTCCCGGGGGGAAGGGGGGAGTGTTTTACAAAAGTTGAAAAAGCTGAATGGGAAAGTGCCACAGTCGCGGGAATATTTCAATCATTATTCAGTCCCCCCCGAAGGGGATGGGCATGTTGCGACGGCATGTCATAAGTGTACATCGGCCGCCTCGCTTCAATAAAAGCTGAACAACCCGAGAGGCTGGGGATAAATACCCTTGGGGTGCCGAGGATCGGCTTTCCCCGGGTAGCGGTTGATATACATCTCCTATAAAGGAAAAAGGCGCGTTTGGAATTACAATAATGTAAGTACTTGACGACATTAATGGGGATTCCGTTTCATTTGCCGGCTTCGCTGTTGGTGTCAATTCTTTATTTACAGTTATCCATGCCCGGCGGCATGGCGTGTCAAACATTGTTTTACAATGTCAAGTACTAATTGACAAAAATGCGAATCAAACGCTCCGTCGGGCTGAATCGGGGTTCCCGGGGCGGCGGTGTTTCCTCGGCGGGATGCCCGAGGCGTTGTCGCCGGGAGAAATTGTAGGCATTCCAAGCGATAAATGCCTTATTTTATAATGGATGAGACAAAACTGTGCACACCGGAAAATGAGACGGAAAAGCACCGGGTATCCTTAAAAAATACCTGCCGTAGGAGGTGTCGTTTGTTCGGAAATTGATACGGGTTGACTTCCCCGAAAAAGAAAATGTGTGAATGAAAAGTCCAAAATAACAGTGGGTTGTGTTGGGCGGTGGGTGGCGGGAAGAAAAATAAACATTTGTCCGCGGCAAAAGCCGGCATGTAATCTGCAATAAACAAAAACAAAATTAAATGAAATGTTTCCGGAGCATAATGACTACAATCCGGAAACAACGGGAGAGTAAAGATCTACCGCGCGGGACGCAAAGTGCCGCTTGTTTCTCTTGGACAGTTACCCTGTGAAAGGAGGATCGTCATGGAAAGAAGCCCTTGCAGAGGATGTATCTACGAGTTTGAACCCAAAATAGATTGCTACCGCCGCTGCGACAGGCTGGGAAAGGCACAGCAGCTTTCGCACCAGGTATTTCTTAACAGTACCCGTTCCGATTTTGCACACAACACATCCCACACCCTCGATTTTCCCTCCTGACACATGCGCCGCCGCTTGCGGCGATGCCGCATTCCCCTCCTGTCCGCATCAGGCGGGCAGGAGGTGGCATCCCCCGCCTTCCGAATCGGGCCTTGAGAAGGGGGGCGTCATGGGGTATCATGGAGCTCACCCGTTTTACGGTGACGGCATTGGTTCCGCTTCCCGCGGGCTTTCGGGCCGGGGATGCGCGCGACCTGAAAACATGATGCTCAGGGGGAAGAGAGGATGCCCGGGAAAAAGATCCGAATTCAAGAGCCCGTGTCCCGCAGGGATTTTCACAGAATTGCGGCCACCTTCGGGCTCACCTCCACATTGCTGGCCCTTTCCGGCCTGAGTCGTTTCCTGCCGGGACCTTCCGCCGAGGCCCTTGCCGCCTCCGCAAAGGAGAATCGCGAAAAAAGGTACCGGAAAAAGGCGCGTTTCAACATGACCTTCGGTGCCGCCCACTTTACCGCCGAGGGGCTCAAAATCCTGCCCAACGGTTCCATCCCCTTTGTGGCCGATCTCGAGGCGCGTACCGACGGCGAGATCCGCATCGAGTATATCGGCGCCAACAGGCTCTGCAGGGAACTTGCCTGCGCCAAGAGCTGCA
>PPCM01000301.1_pt1 | contig 57807 bp, 51 predicted proteins | sample 1555541 | NCBI WGS metagenome assembly PPCM01 (sample SAMN05284479, study PRJNA326546) | Marine sediment metagenome, whole genome shotgun sequencing project. | isolation source: marine sediment | place: Germany: Wadden Sea | collected 2012-09-05
GGCCGCCGCCTCCTTCTTGTAGATAGGCGATGGGCAGCACTGTGATAATGCCCAGCATAGTGCCGAGGTAGGGGATGATGTTGAGCAGGCCGAGCACAAGGCCGATGGCGATACCGAACTTAAGGCCGACGAGTCCGAAGCCGACGGCCAACACGATGCCGAGGAGTAGGCCGATGATGATTTGCCCGCGGAAAAAGGAGACCAGGATCTGGCTGAACTGCTTGGCTAGGAAGACGAGGTCTTCGCGCCGTGCTTCAGGCAGGAAGTTGAGCTGCTTTTCGAGATCCTTCCAGATATTGCGGTCGCCGTTCAGGATGAAGAACAGATAGACGGGGATGATCGAGTAGGCGGCGATTTTTCCGAAAAAACCGCCGAAAAAGGCGAAGAAGAGCCCCGACGATGACTGAGCCTTTATTAGTGCCTGTCTGATTAACTCTGTGTTGCTCGTGAAATATTCCTGCAGATACACATCGGGTGCTTCGCCCAGCTGTTCGGTCAGCCATTCCCAGATGGAGGGCGCGAGGCCTTCCATCGATTCCATCAGCCGTGGCAGTAGCTCCGGGGCGATTTTTAAAAACTCGCCAGCTGTATGCAGAGCTGGGGGGAGGACGAAGATGGCGACCGCCAAGAGCGTCAGCAGAACTAGTGCGAAAAGTAGGATGATGCCGCCGACACGGTTGAGTCGGGTTCTCGTTTCGCAGAAAGTGATGGCCGGTCGGAGTAGGGTGGCGAGGATAGCCGCGATGGCGAGCGGCAGGAGCACGTCTTTGAAATGAGTGACGAACTGATGCAGCAGGACAAAGAGAAAATAGAAAGTGGCCGCGAGGAAAACAGTGGCCAGCGCGGTGCCCCCTGCGGCGACGATACGCTTCTGCGAGGGTGAGAGGAAAGGTGCTTCGTGTTCGGACATCGCCCAGAGCCAAGCCTTAAGCCGACTCGGGATCAATCCGTAAAATGTGCCGCGACTACGATCGTTTCCGCCAACGGACGATGATAGAGTTACTGAATAAGCTGACGCCCTGATTGACCGTGAGGTTTCGTAAGGTGCGCATGGCTCCGGGGATGGTGTTGAGCGTTGGATCCGTTTCTGGTTCGCGCATACGAAAGAGGATGAGTAGCGACAGCAAACCTCCAACGATGCTCAGGGCGCATCCGATCCGATAGGCCAGAGTGGTCGATAGCCCCCAGTCGGCCGACTGGGATATGAAGTAGCCGACCACGAGCGGTGCAATCGCACCCGCGATCGAGGTCGCCGTTAAGTTCAAGCTGATTCCGGCAGAACGGCTCTTTTTGGGGATCAATTTGAGGATCACCGTAAAGGTCGCCAACAGATAGCCCGTGGCCATCGCGCCGCCGGAAAACCACATCAGATACATCCAGTTCAACGTGTCCGGCGTGATGAACACCCAGCCGATATCACCGATACGCCAGCCGAAGAAGGTAATCATTATGATCGGGATGGCTCCATGGCGGTCGATCAGCTTGCCCCAAAGCGGGACGCAGATCGCGCCGGAAATCGTAGCCGTCAAGCTGAAGCCGGTGAACTGGGCAGGGGTCGCTCCGAGATCGTTGAAGGCATAGAGGGCGGCGATCGCGCCAACGAAGGCGAGCCAGAAACCAGCGACGGAGCCGAAGAGGATAAAGCGGAGCAATTCCTTCTGGGTTCTTAAGTCGGTGATTTCTTTCGCCCAGTTGGCTTTGCTCACGGAGCCGCCGGTTGGATCCGGTGAAACAATCATGTGCACGACCATGATTGATATCATGCGGCCTACTACGGCAACGGCGATGAGCCCTACGTAGGCTCCGCGCGATGCCTCGAAGAAATTCAGAACAGCCATACTCAGTAGCATGAAGGCGATCGTACTCACGCTGGTCAGGCGATTGCGTGTGCCGAAGTAGCGACCGCGTAGCCTCGAAGGCACAAAGTCGCCCACCCAAGCCGTCCACGCGATGCCCATCATTGAGGCACTGAGCGAGATCGTGCCGTAGAGGATGGCAAAGAAGAGCCCTGATTGACTCGGGTTATCCAGAGGTAGGAAGGCGATGCCCAGTAAGCCGCTCATCCACGCTCCGAGGTTCAGCCATCCAAAGCCGATCACCATGTCGCGCACGCACATGAAGCGTGAGAAAAAGGGCACGATGAAAATGTGGAAGGCATTGGCCACCGCCGGCATGGCTGCGACTACGCCGAACCAAAAAGGGCCGATCTGGAAGAGCGCATTGAGAAGTCCCGCTGCGATGAAACTACCAGGCAGCGAGAGCACGAACCAAGGCATGGCGCAAATGCCGTCGGTGGTGCAATACTTCAGATTCTTCCGTGTTTGGCTGGCTTCTTTCATCACGTATTACCCCCAAAGACTTCTGAGTGAAACGCGAGAATATGATTCAGGAAGTGACATTTTTGTAGCATCGATGGTCACATCGATATTCGACTGGCAGGCGGTCATCCGCATGACTGCGGATGCTACGTGGAACCGCACAAAAAAGTCCCCGCTCTTTCGAGGCGGGGACTTTTGGAAATTTGACCTACTGACGTCTGTCTTCTGGCCTCTGAGCGAAGCGTTACTTCTTCTTGGCTTCTTCGCGCTCCTTAGCTTCCTTGATGACATCGTCAGCAACGTTGCGTGGGCAGGAGGCGTAGTGGGAGAACTCCATGGAGAACTGACCGCGACCAGATGTCATTGTGCGGAGGGCACCGATGTAACCGAACATTTCGGAAAGTGGTGCGTCGGCTTTGATGCGGACACCACCATTGTTGGTCGGCTCTTGTGTCTTGATCATGCCGCGGCGGCGATTCAAGTCACCGATCACGTCACCCATTTTGTCATCTGTGCAGAAGACATCGAGTTTCATGACAGGCTCGAGGATCTCGGGACCCGCCTTTGGCAGGGATTCGCGATACGCAGCTCTGGATGCGATTTCGAAGGCCATAGCCGAGGAGTCCACTGCGTGGAAGCCACCGTCTGTCAGTGTGACCTTGAAGTCCAAGCAAGGATAGCCAGCGAGCACGCCGCGATCCTTGGAAGTCTTGAAGCCCTTTTCAACGGCAGGCCAGAACTCACGAGGAACGTTACCGCCCACGACCTTAGACTCGAACTGGAAGCCTTCGCCTGGCTCGAGTGGTTCAAGTGTGTAGTCGATCTTCGCATACTGACCGGAACCACCAGACTGCTTCTTGTGCGTGTAGGAGTCGGTAATTGTCTTTGTGATGCTCTCACGGTAGGCAACTTGTGGCTTACCGATGATGGCTTCCACGCCGTAGGTGCGCTTCAGGATGTCGACCTTAATGTCGAGGTGAAGTTCGCCCATACCCTTCAGGATGGTTTCGCCGGAGTCTTCGTCAGTTTCGACGATGAAGGTCGGATCTTCCGCAACCATCTTGCCGATCGCGATGCCCATCTTTTCAGAGTGACCTTGATCCTTTGGCTTGATTGCAATGGAGATAACGGGCTCTGGGAATACCATCGGCTCGAGTGTGGCTGGGTGTGCCGGGTCGCAGAGTGTGTGACCAGTTTGCACGGACTTCATGCCGAGCAGGGCGACGATATCACCCGCTTGAGCGGAATCGACTTCGTTGCGCTCGTCAGCGTGCATCTCGATGATACGACCGATACGCTCAGTCTTACCTGTGAAGGTGTTGAGGACGTTGGTGCCCTTAGAGATCTTACCCGAGTAGATACGTGTGAAAGTCAGCGCGCCGTATTTGTCATCCATGATCTTGAATGCAAGGGCACGGAGTGGCTTGTTGACGTCTACTTCAGCGAACTCGCCGGTTTCTTCACCTTCCGCATTCACTTCAGGTTGTGGCTTCACTTCAGTTGGGGAAGGCAGGTAGTCGACGACGCCGTCGAGCACGTTCTGCACACCCTTGTTCTTGAAAGAGGAACCACAGTAAGTCGGGAAGAAATCGAGGTTAATTGTGCCCTTGCGGATGCACTTCTTGAGCGTCTCGATGGAAGGCTCTTCACCTTCGAGGTAAGCTTCCATCGCATCGTCGTCCTGCTCCACGGCAGTTTCGATTAGCATCGCGCGGTATTCTTCGACCTTGTCGACCATGTCGGCAGGCACGTCTTGTTTTGTGTAATTGAGTGGGTCGCCGGATTCATCCCAGACCCATGCGATGCGTGTGATCAAATCGACGACACCCTTGAGATCGCTCTCAGTGCCGATTGGAAGCACCATCACGAGAGGGTTGGCACCGAGGATGTTTTTCACTTGGTCAACGACCTTGTAGAAATCGGCTCCGATACGGTCGAGCTTGTTGACGTAAATCAAACGAGCGACTTCGGAGTCATTGGCGTAGCGCCAGTTAGTCTCGGACTGAGGCTCCACACCGCCGGAACCACAGAAAACACCGATGCCACCATCGAGCACCTTGAGCGAGCGATACACTTCAACGGTGAAGTCCACGTGACCGGGAGTGTCGATGATGTTGAAGCGGTAAGGCGCGTCAGCACATTGTTGCTCGGAACCAGGCCAGAAGCAGGTAGTGGCGGCCGATTGAATCGTGATACCACGCTCTTGCTCTTGCTCCATGAAGTCAGTGGTGGCGGCACCATCGTGCACTTCACCCAACTTGTGGATTTTACCAGTGAGCTTCAAAATACGCTCGGTTGTAGTTGTTTTACCGGCGTCCACGTGGGCGAAGATACCAATGTTTCTGTATTTTGATAGGTCGGTCATGATCGTATCGTATGTGTGTTAAGAGTCTGTTTGTGTGTAGTTTAGAAGGGCATCGGCGGGCTCAAACCGAGCCTTGAAATTCCAAAAAAGAGGCGGAGATTAGGGCGCTTTTGACAGACTGCAAGGCAAGAAAACAGCAGTTTTGGGTTTGGGGATCGCAGAGGCTTCACGTGTGAAGACCGCCGAGGGTTCGGGCTAGGCATCAGCGGTCTTCACCGGCGAAGCCCCTTCAGGGCGCTAAAACAGCGAAACCACCCATCGGCAGATGCGCCAGTCGGTGATCCACTCCAGCGCGAGGAACTGGTAGAGGCCGACGATGCTCCAAAAGGCGATGCGGTAGGGGCGCTTACTCGTTTTGTGACGGAAGAGCTGCTGCGAGAGATAGGCGGCTGGCCATCCTCCGAGTAGCTCGCAGATGTGGAGGGTTTTTTCCGGCACGCGCCAAGCCTCACGCTCGGCGCTGCGCTTGTCATGCCAAGTGAGGCCGAAGGTGACTGCCGAGATGGCGACGACGTAACTGAGCATAAACTGCCAGTCGATCGTGCCAGATAGTTCATACAGGCCGATGAGTGGAAGCAGTAGGCAAAATAGGAATGGGACGTGCCGCTGCATCTTAGAGATCGGCGAGAAGGTCGCGCAGCTCGGCGGCGGGATCGTCGTGGTGCTGGACGATGGCTAGCTGGAGCGCTGTCTCTAGAATGGGCTTCGCCTCTGTGTGGCGGGTGTTTTGCAGGAGTGCTTTACCGAGGAGGATGCGTGGCAGCATCCAATCGTCGCGCGAGTCGGCGCATCGCTGTAGGTGGGGAATGGCTGCGACGGTGTCGCCCTCTTCGTAGAGGGCTTGCCCGAGGCTGAAGCGGAAGAGCATGTTATCGGGCTTGGCCTCGACTTTGGGGAGGAAGATTTCGGATTTTTTCATTGTTGGAATGTGCGTGGAAGGGTTGGAGTCCCGCCTTTAGGCGGTTCATGACTGACTATGACCGCCTGAAGGCGGGACTCCAACCTACTCTTACGAAATTTTCACGACGATGATCGTAATATTATCAGGGCCTTCGTTGGCGTTCGCCAATTCGGTTAAGGTTCGGCACGCGGCTTCCGGGGAGGCGGCATGGGCGAGCTTTTCGCGGATTTTCTCTTGGCTGAGCACTTTATTCAGCCCGTCGGTGCACAGTAGTATGCAATCGCCTGGCTCGACGCCGATGCGGGTTTGATCGACTCGGAGTACCTCGCCTTGGCCGACGCAGCGGGTGAGGGTGTGCGGATACTCCGGCGGCATCATTTCGTGCGCCGCTTCGCCTTCACGATCAATGAGTTCCTGCGCCATCGTATGGTCGATCGTCAATTTTTCGAGGACGTCACCGCGGAGCAGATAGGCGGCGGAGTCGCCGACGTGGCCGATGAGCAGTTGATCGCCCACGATTTGCCCGATGGTGAGTGTGCTCCCTGTGCCGGTAAAGGGATGGGCGTCGAGGCCTTCTTTAGCCACGATTTCGTTGATGCCGATGATGAGCTCGGTGAGGTCGACACGCTCTTTGGCGCTGTCGACACGGCTCATTGTTTGTTCGAGTAGTTGGACGATGCGTTGGCTGGTCTCGGCGCCGCCGGGCAGGCCTCCGAGACCATCGGCCACGGCGTAGAGTTGATGCGCGTCATCGAGATAGAGCGCATCTTCGTTGGCGTGGCGAACTAGGCCACGGTCGGTAATGCCGAAGGAGGTAACTTGCATTGAAAAGTATTCAATCAGTTCTTCGCAATTATGCGAATACGGAATCGCGGTTTTCGCGATTGAAGCGTTCGTAGTGCTTAACGGGGAGGGCTTCGAGGAAATGTGCCCCGTAGGGCTTGGTTAATATGCGTGAGTCGAGCACGACGATGTTGCCGCTATCTTCATGGCGACGGATGAGTCGGCCGATGCCTTGGCGAAATTTAACCAAGGCTTCCGGTACCGTCATCTCTGCGAAAGGATTGCCGCCGCGCGCACGAATGTACTCGCTGCGCGCTTCGCTTACGGGGTGGCCGGGGTTTTCGAAAGGAAGCCGCGCGATGATGACCTGCGAGAGAGCGGGGCCGGGGATGTCCACGCCCGTCCAGAAGCTATCTGTGCCGAAGAGCACGCCGTTGCCCGCATCGGCGAATTGCTTGGTAATCTCGCTGCGCGCCATCTGGTGGCCTTGGGTGAAGAGGGGGCGCTTGATCTTATCGAAGAACCCTTGCGTCCGCTCGCGCACTTGGCGCAGATCGAAGTGGCTGGTGAAGAGCACGAGCGTGCCGCCTTCGACGCGGCGGGCGCACCAGCAAATCATGTTGGCGAGGTAGTCGAGGTCGAGTCGGCCTTGGCCGGGCTCGGGTTGCGGTGCATCGCTGGCGATGTAGATGCGGCAGTTGGCCTCGTAGTTGAAAGGTGAATACACTATTTCCGTTTCGGCCGCTTGCGCGCCGACTTTCTCTTGAAAGCTATCCATGTGCTTGCCGTCGGAGAGCGTCGCACTCGTGAGCACCGCTGCCGTGCCGCGCTGGAAGACGTGCTTGCGCAGGTAGGGGGCTACGTCGAGCGGGGCGCTGCGGAGGGTGACGATTTGCCCCTTCTTGCCGCCGCGTTCGAGCCATTGCACGTGATCGTCTTCGGCAAAGGTGATGAAACCGTTGATCGCGTCGCGGTAGCCGAGGATACGGCGACGGTGGTCGCGCAGCTCGTCTTGCACGCGTTCGTCGTCGCTCTTTTGAATGAGTGCGCCGAGGCGCTCGGTGACTTCTTTAAGCGGACCCGAAACTATGTTGTCACAGAAGTCCGGTTCGTGGATGCGCTGGATCGGTTTCTTGGCGAGGAAGGTGTCGCCCAAGTAGCTGAAAAACTCGTGCGAGGCCTCGATGGCGTTGGTTACCGAGTCCTGATCCCAGGCTTGGCCGTGGCGTTTGAGGATGCCACGGTTGGTGCGCATGTTGTAGATGCGCTTGAGGGCGCGATCTACTGCGTAGGAGCTGACGTGGGTGCCGAAGTGGTCGGTCGCGATGGCGGGGATGCGGTGCGCTTCGTCGAGCACCACGAAATCATCCGCCAGCAGGATGCCGCGCACGTCGCCTTCGGGCTGCATGCCGGCATTGATCAATGAGAAGAGCAGGCTGTGGTTGACGATCACGCAGTTGGCCGAGAGCAGCTGCTTGCGGGCGCGTTGGTAGAAGCAGACGGCGGGGTCGCAGTTCTTACGCGAGCAGGTGGAGCTGTCGGCGTTGACCGCATCCCAGACCTCGGGGAGCGGCGCGGGCGAGAGTTCTTGGATGACGCCGTTCTTCGCGGTGGCTGACCATGTGGCAATGCGGACGAGGTCGGCCTTTTCGTCGTTCTTAAACATCTCCGCTTGTTTGGCTGACTTCGCGTCTTTCAGTGCGTTGCTCAGGCGGGTGCTGCAGCAGTAGTTGCCCTTGCCGACCATGAGTGCGGTTTTGAATGCGCTGTAGCGGCGCAATTCCGGAACTTTGGTAAAGAGCGTGCGGCAGATTTTGAGATCCTTTTCCTGTATCTGCTCCTGCAGGCTGATCGTGTGGCTGGAGATAATGAAGGGGCGCTCGCTATCGACGGAGTGGATGATGCCGGGAATGAGATAGGCGAGGCTCTTGCCCACGCCGGTTCCTGCCTCGAAGAGCAGGGGCTCGTCCGATTCCAGCGAGACGGCGACCGAGCGTGCCATGGCGGCTTGCTCGGCGCGGTGGTCGAGCTGCATCTCTGTCTGTAGGTAGCCGCCTTCTTTGAAAATGCTTTCGATCAGCGCGACCAAATAGCCGGGAGCCTTGGGCGTGCCGCCTCCGGTATTTTCGATGAGTCCGATCATGCTGCGGAGAAGTGGTTGCTAAAGGTTGGAGTCCCGCCTAAAGGCGGTTGTGTCGTGGGAGCGGTGCATACCCTGCCGCCTAAAGGCGGGACTCCAACCTCTACTGCTTTTTGTGCATCGACGGTGAATTGTATCTTCATTTGTTTACGCCTCCGGCAGCTGCCGCCTCCGCGCATCGGATGCCGTCAAGCGCGGCGCTGACGATTCCGCCGGCGAATCCCGCGCCTTCGCCACAGGGGAAGAGGCCGGGCAGGTCGGGGTGTTGGAGGGAGTCCGCATCGCGCGGGATGCGGACGGGCGAGCTGGTGCGTGTTTCGAAGCCGATCAGGTTGCACTCCTCAGTCACGTAGCCGCGCATTTGTTTGCCGAATATATCGAGGCCGCGTCGCATACGGCTCGTGATCCATTCGGGCAGGATCTCGTCGATCCGTGCCGGAGTGATGCCGGGGAAGTAGCTGGTCTTCGGCAGATCGGCGGAGTCTTTGCCCGAGAGGAAATCCGTCACGCGCTGGCCGGGCGCGACTTGACCGCCACCGCCGTGTTGCTTGGCGGCTTGTTCGAGCGCTTTTTGAAAGGCGATACCGGCGAGCACGCCGTGCTCGGCTTGGAAGGGGGCGGTGTCTTCCGGCTCGACGGTTACCACCATGCCGCTATTGGCAAAAGGGGAGTCGCGGCGAGCGAGGCTCATGCCGTTGACCACGACCTCGTCGTTCTCAGTAGCGGCAGGCACGATAAAGCCGCCGGGGCACATGCAGAAGGAGTGGACGCCACGATTGTCGATCTTCGTAGCCAGCCGATAGCTTGCGGCGGGGAGCAGGGCGGGGCGCTCTTCGCCGATGGGCGTGTGGTATTGCAGGCTGTCGATGAGCGGCTGCGGGTGCTCGATGCGCACACCGACGGCAAATGGCTTTTGCTCCAAGCGGATACCTTGGGCATGGAGCAACTCGTAGATGTCGCGCGCCGAGTGGCCAGTGGCGAGGATCACTTGATCGCTTAGGAATTCGCGGCTATCCGTAGTGTGGACGCCGGCCATGCGCTCGTCCTGAATGAGGAAGGCATCCACCTTCGCGCCGAAGTGGACTTCGCCACCGGCGTTGCGAATCGATTCGCGCATGGCCATGACGACTTTGGGCAACAGGTTCGAGCCGATATGCGGGTGCGCGTCGATCAGAATACGATCCGGCGCGCCGTGGGCAACCAGCGTTTCGTAGATCGTGCGGACGGGGCCGCGCTTGGTGGCACGCGTGTAGAGCTTGCCGTCGGAGAAAGTGCCCGCGCCGCCCTCGCCGAAGCAGTAGTTGGAGTCTTCGATCACGCGGCCCTCTTTCAAAATGGGACCCAAGTCGAAGCGGCGAGCAGAGGCGTCTTTGCCCCGTTCCAGAATGATCGGGCGTAGGCCGAGTTCGAGGCAGCGTAGCGCGGCAAAGAGCCCGGCGGGGCCGCAGCCCACGATGACGACGGTCTTGGCATCGGCAGAGACTGACGGGTATCCGGGGCTCAGTTCAGGTTCGGGAGCGAGCTTTTGTCCGATGCCCACTTCAAAGCGTAGCTGCACCTTAATCGTGCGCTGCCGGGCGTCGATCGAGTGTTTACGCAGGCGTAATTCAGCGATTTGAGCCACGTCCACCCCGAGTTTCTCCGCGATAGCTGCTTCTTGCGCGCTCGGATCCTCAGATTGCTCCAAGGGCAAAATGATATCGACGAGGGTCGGTTGGGCGGGATCTGTGGCAGTGTCGGTCATGCGTGTGCTCTTATGTCTGAGCCTAAAATACACCGAGACAAGGCTCTAATGCACTTGCAACGAGCGAGAATGTCTTAACTTTTAACCTTTATGGATAATCGTGTTTTTCAGATGAATTGTTGGTTTGAAGGCCACGTGCAAGGCGTCGGCTTTCGCTATCAAACGGTAGCCGTGGCCAAGGGCTTTGAAGTCACCGGGTTTGTGGAAAATCTCGCCGATGGACGCGTGCATTTCTACGCGGAAGGCGAGGAGTCCGAGGTCGTCGCTTTTCAAGCCGAGGTCGAATCGGAGCTGAAGAGCTACATCCGCGAGACCGAAATCCAAACTTCTGAAGGCTCACGCACTTGTCAAAATTTCCGAATTCAGCGATAATACCCACAATGACTGCCCCAGCAATTCGAATTCAAAATCTGACCAAGGACTTCTCCGTCGGCATTCGCGGCGTCAAGCTCCGCGCCGTCGACGATCTCTGCCTTGAAGTCGGCGACAACGAAATCTTCGGTCTGCTGGGCCCCAATGGCTCCGGTAAAAGCACGACGATTAAAATTATCCTTGGCCTGCTCGAAGCCTCGACTGGCAGTTGCGAGATTTACGGTAAGCGGAGCAAGCAGGTCGACGCTCGCCGCAGTGTAGGCTTCCTGCCGGAGGCGCCGTATTTCTATCGGTACCTGACAGGTCGCGAACTCGTTCGCTACTACGCGCGCATCTGCATGGTGCCGCGCTCGGAGATCGATAAGGCGGTGGACTCGGTCATCGAACTCGTCGGCATGACCGAGGCGGCTCACCGCCGCGTGGGTACTTACTCGAAGGGTATGCTCCAACGCATCGGACTCGCCCAATCCCTAGTACATGATCCTCAACTTGTGATGCTCGACGAGCCCACCGCTGGTGTCGATCCGCTCGGTTCGGCGGCCATCGCCGAGATCGTGCGTGAGCTCAAACGTCGCGGTAAGACCGTCCTCCTGTCCTCTCACCTGCTCGCGCAGATCGAAGGCCTCTGCGACCGCGTGGCCATACTTCACCGCGGCAAGCTTGTCCGCGAAGGCCGGGTCGACGACCTCGTCGAAGAGAAGGACGCCGAGTCACTCGTCGTGCAAGGGCTCAGTCCCGAAGGCCGCGCCGCTGTCGAAGCCACGATCAAAGCGCAGGGCGGCACTCTCGCCCGTGTCGAAAAGCCACGCCTCAGCCTCGACGCCTATTTCCTGAAAGAAGTGCACCAGCGCGAGAGCGAGCACACCAAGAATACGAAAGGAGGTGAGTCCTTATGAACTTGATTGATTCCTTTACCCGCATTCGCCTCATCGCAGGCACGACCTTTCTTGAGGCCGTCCGCCAGAAGTTCTTTAATTCGCTGCTGCTCATCTCAATCTCGCTGGTCGGTAGCTCGACTTTCTTCCAACAGTTCGATTTTGGCACAGGAGAGCTGAAATTTATTACCGACTTCGGTTTTGGCGCTTTGTTCTTTTTCGGGTCGATCCTCTCGATCACCGCGACCACACAGCTCTTCTTTAATGAGATCGAGAACCGTACCGCTCTGACCATGCTGGCCAAGCCGGTTTACAAACTCGAGTTTCTCGCGGGTAAATTCCTCGGTGCGCATCTGCTCATGCTCTGCTTTACGGCGGTCATCACGTTGGTGCTCTGCGGCATACTCTTTTGGCGTGAAGCGGTGCTGCTCGAACGGCTCGGGGACGATGTGATTCTCAATGGCCCCCTTATTCGCTACGGGGATGTCTTCCTCTTCGGCTTCCTTCAGTGGATGAAGTTTGGCATTCTCGCCGCGATCACGCTGTTTGTCGCGAGCTTCTCGAATACCAATCTCTACACGATCGTGGTCTCGTTTTTCGTGCTGATTATTTGCCAACTGCAATACATCGCCCGCGATGCCTATACCGGGATGGAAGCCGGTTGGGAGCGAATCCTTGTGCTTGGCCTTGGCCTCATCTTTCCGAATTTTCAACTTTTCAACATTGGCGATCAACTGGTCTTCGACGTTGAGAAGGCACTGCCTGTGAGCACCGTTTTGCAAATCACCGGTTACGGTCTGATTTACACCGTCGCTTTCATCCTGCTCGCCCAAGTTAACTTCCGTCGAAGAGAAATATAGCGATGAATCTATTTCAGCATCCACTCCTACTACGACTCAGTCGGATACTTAGTATCTTGCTGGTCCTTGTCGTGCTTGGTCTGATGGCACGTCCGGTCGAAGCGCCGGCTTGGGAAGTGGTCAAAGCCGGACAGCCCGAAATGAACCTCGAAGCGATCGAAGGTGCACTGGGGCAGGGGCTTGTCGTCGGGGTACTCGGTGGCTTTCGTGCGATTCTTGCCGATTTTCTTTGGATCCGGACGAATACAATTTGGGAGCGCCGTGACCGCACCAAGCTCGACGCGATGGTTCGACTGGTGACGACACTCGATCCGCGCCCCGAGTTTTTCTGGATCAACGCTAGCCGCATGATCGCATACGATGTACCCAACTGGCGCATACGAGAAGAAGGCGGCTACACTGACGTGCCTGAGGTGCGCCAGCAAGCCATCGACTTGGAGCAAGCCGAACAAGCCTTCGACTTACTCGACGAGGCGCTGGAGTTTCATCCCGACCGGGCAAAACTCTACCTGGAGAAAGGGCAAATCTACCTGAATCGTCTCAAGGATGACGCGAATGCGGCCACGTGGTTCTTGAAGGCATCCGAGCAGGATGATGCTCCTTATTTCGCCGCGCGGATTTATGCCGAGTTGTTGCGCAAACAGGGCAAAAACGTCGAAGCCTATGCCTTCCTGAAGAACCTCCATAATACCTTGCCGGATATACCTTTCGCGCAGAAAGGTATTCTCCTGGAGCGCATTCGCGAGTTGGAGACGACGCTGAAGATTCCGATTTGGGAGCGCTTCAAGCCGACCGCGCCGGTTTCGGTTGAGCCAGCCGCCGAACAGTTCGATGCCATGCAACCGGCACCGCATGACCATAGCGATCATGCGCACTAGAAGAGCTTCAAATCAGTTTTTCCATGTAGCCGAAGTCGTAAGACTTTGGACGATGTGGCCGGAGTGTATCGAGCGTCCAAATTCTTACGAATTCGGCTACATCTCCCGAAAGTCCGAGATTAAATAAACAAACTTTTTTCTATCCCACTAACCGATCAATGAACCGCCAAGCTAAAGCCCAACTGGATAGCCAACTCCGCCACCGCATCAATGCAGGGCGTGTGGCTGTGCGTGATCAAGTGGCGTTTTTCGGCCGACAATTCGGCGAGGTTAGCAGCGAGTGGAAGGAAGACGACACACGGGTAACCTTTGCCGACTTTGCGATCTCAGAGAAACTCTTTGCCGAGCTGCGTCGTGATTTCCCTGAAGACGATTACTGCAGCGAAGAGGCCAGCCCTCTTGACGAAACGCTGGCACTCGAAGCGCGCTTCGCTTGGGTCGTCGATCCGATTGATGGCACCAATAATTATGCATTGGGCTGCTCCTTTTGCGCGATCTCACTGGCGCTGCTTCTCGATGGAGTGCCGGTTTATGGCTTTATCTATGATCACAGCACGGAAGACTTGATCGAGGGCGGCGCGGACTACGGACTTTTTAAAAACCAGAAAAAGATCGATCGCGACGCGATGGTGGCCGATGCGCAGACGATGGTCGGATTACATTTCCCAATGTCGGCCGAGCAATTGCAGCCGCTGTCTGTCTTGCTCTCAAAATATCGCGTGCGCTGCATCGGCAGTGGAGCGCTGACGGCGGCCTATGTGGCCACCGGCTATCTGACCGGTGTGGTCGACTATAAGGTAAAAGTCTGGGATGTCGCCGCCGCCTATGCGCTCTGCAAAGCAGTGGGCTTGCGGTGGACGTTTATTGAAAATGCACCTTTTCCATTAAAGAGCTTCCACCCGCAGATGGACTTCTCGCCTTATTATGCGGGCGCCGATTCGTTTATGGAAGAGATGGTGGTACTGAAGTAGTCGGGGTGGTTCTACCGCCCGACAGATAGGGCAGAGGCCGAACGAAGGCCAAGAGTGTTTCGCGACGCGGGAACGAGGTCGAACTTGTTTTGCCCAAACCCGGTAAATGGTCGGGCGGTAGAACCAACCCGACTACTGTTTAAGCCACCCCCATCGTCTTCAATAACGACGAAATATAGGGCATGAGTTGTTTCTTTCGGCTTACAATGCTGGAGAGCTCGTAGATATTGCTTTGTCCACGCTGCGGGTAATTGATCGAGGCTTTGAGCTCGTCGTTTCCGGCTACGACCAAAAGGGAATCCTGCGAGTTAATGTCCGTGACCAGAAGAAAGCTGAAGTAAAGCTCCTCTTCCTCGCGATAGGCCTCGAGGGCTTGGTCTAGCGCGTCTTCGTTCTTCCAGAAGTTATCAAAACCGAGCTCTTCGATCTGCGAGACGGAGAAGCGCAGCTCACCTTCTTCATAGATTTTGCAATCGGAGCGGATCACTTCATTTGGCTGACTGTTGATGACGACTGAGCCTGAAGTGAAAATAAGATCCGCCAACGCCTTTGCCTCGATCCCTGCGATCGGTGCGAGCCAGTCCAAAAGCTCACCTTCAAGCGGGGTAGTCGTAGGACTATTCAGGAGCAGGGTGTCTGAGATGATACCTGCCATCATGATGCCGGCGATGTTTGGCTCGGGCGTCAACGACTGTGATCGAAAGAGATCCGCGATGATTGAACAGGTCGAACCGACCGGGCGATTGATAAATAGAATCGGCTGCTCTGTTGGGATATTGCCCAATCTGTGGTGATCTAAAATTTCGGTGATCTGCACTTCGCTCGCGCCGTTGACTGCTTGGCCGAGCTCGTTGTGATCGACCAACGCAATGCGCGTGTTACTGGGGCGCAGAATATCACTCTTCGAGAAAACACCAATCAGTTGTTTGGAATCGTTCACTACCGGGTAGAGTGGATCGTTGTTGTTCGCAATCCGCCGCTTGACTGAGGAGATACGGTCTTCCGCGCTGAAGCAGCTGACTTCCGGTTCGATGAGGCCATCGATGTGTGTGGCCGTGCGAATGATCCACGATGTGGTCGCGGAGTCGTAGGGGCTGACGATGAGTGACACGTTGCGCTCTTTAGCACGTGCGATGACGTCTTCATCCACCTCGAGAGCTCCGGTGATCACGAGCAGGCGCACGCCCAACTGCAGGCAGCGCTCTTGGATGTCCCAGCGGTCGCCGACGATGATAATACTGCGGTCTGAGGGTAGGCCGTTTTCTTTGTGATGGCTACCGAATGAGCGAATGTCCATGGCGCCAATACGCACGAAGAGCTCTTCGAGTTCATGCTGGTTGTCCGCATGCAGCACCTTGGCATTGAGCGAGTCGATGATTGAATTGACGCTCGTATGAACCCGACGCATGGCGCGTGGTTCGCGAGGCTTGGGGATGAAAAACTCACCGAGTTGGAAAATGGAAACGAGGCCTTCGATCTGGTTATTCGCATCGACGACGGGGAGGGCGCGCACGTCGTATTTGTCGATCAGTTCCAGCGCTTCGGCACAGGTGCTTTGGCGGGTGACCGTTCGAGTCTTCGTCTGCATGATGTTGCCTACGCGTGGAGTGACATCGCCGATAAATCGGGGCAGTGGCGTTGCAAAGCGGTCTAGTATCGCGTCGATACGAGCGTTGGAGTTCCCGCAGCGCGCGGCCACATAGTGGGGCTCGCCTATAGCGTGCTTGTAGGCCTCGTAGGCGAGCGCTGAGCAGATCGCGTCGGCATCCGGGTTCTTGTGACCAAATATATAGATGGGGTCGGGCATGGAATCAGTTATGGAATTAGTCATATATAGTCTTACGATGACCCGCGGCTAGCACCAATATAATCAATTCGTTGTCGATGATTTGGCAAATCACTCGGTAGTTGCCGATGCGGTAGCGCCATAGACCCGCTAAGTTTGCTTTGAGTCCTTTACCAAAACGCCTTGGGTCAGAATCTGCCGCAATCCGTTCTTCGAGGTAAGTGAGGATCTGCTGTTTGCTTTGTGGGTCGAGCTTGTTAAGTTCACGCAGGGCGCGCCGGTCAAACTTACAAACCCAACTCACGCTTCGCTTCCTCCATCGTGTATAGCTTGTCAGGCTGCTCTAAGCGTTCAATGGCCAGATAGGTGTCTTCGATGTCTTCCAAGTGCTGCAAGATTGCTTCGCGGGCATAGTATGTCTTTGTGCGACCCGTTTTTTTGGCTAGATTGTTCAAGCGTGCTTCGGTTTCGGAATCTAAGCGAATGGCTAGCATATAATTAGCATTACATGATGTACGCGTATAGCAAGTGTGATTTTGTGACCAAATGTATAGATAGGTTCGGTCATTTGTTGTTCTCTTGTTGATGTCAACAACGCCAAAGTCTCGAATTCGGGTAAAGAAAAACCCCAGCCTCGAAAGGCTGGGGTTTTGGAAAGAAACAAATCAACTATTCTTTATTGAGGCTCATACTCTAGAATATTCGTATCTGGGTGAATTTGAGTAATATCTTCAGTTGGATCTCCGTTCTTTTTAACAAGATAATCACCATCAGTAGATTCTTCATCCAACTCGTTGTAGAATACGACGTGTCCGTCTAGATAGGCGATGTGCCCTCCGAATCCCCATGGAGAATCGCTTCCCCAAGTTCCGCCGGTGCCCAATCCGCGTGTCCATGCTAATGGAGTCGTGGACGTTGGTGCGCTTCCTGCAATCTTAATGGCAAAAGCATAAGCAATCGGGACGGGACTCTTCCAGTCTTCTTCAGGGACAAACTCATTACTCTCATCGTCGCGATATCCGATGAGTGGAGGAATCTCTCCAGTGTAATCAACATACGCTTGATCGGAAGGGATCAGCCAAATCGCGGCATCCGTTAAGTCAGCCTTCTCGGCCAAAAATGTGGATACCGCCCAAATGTCATCAGTTGGAAGTGTTCCATCTTTAATTGTTTTAACCCGGCCTCCTGATGTGGAGTATGTCGCATAAGAGATCGCGATCGAACGGATGTTCGAAGCAGATTTTGTTTTATTGGCCACATCCCGCACCTTGCCAACGGCAGGAATAAGGATCGCGGCAAGAATACCGATAATCGCGATAACAGTAAGGAGCTCAATCAGGGTGAAACCTGAACGTGGGGTGTGTTGTTTTTTCATAATTATAAACTGTGGTTGAGGTGGGGAGGTGAGGCATTTAGGCCACTCCAGACATATGATTTAACTTAGATAATATGAATGCTCTCAGTCCTAAGTCCAATCCTTTTTTGTGATCATTGTATGTTTTGGAGTCGATTTGCTCACTCTAACTGCAGTATCTGGCTCTTGGAGTCTCGTGCGGAACGATTGTGGCTGTAGCGCGTTTTAATTCAGACTTGGTGGCCGGTAGCTGGCGGCAAGCATATGGAGTATGCTCTGAGTCAATTCCGTTAGTCCGAATAAACCCTCGAATGGTAGGTTTTAATTGGTATGGCCTGAAGTGCGGTGAGTTCTTCAGGCCTTTTTTGGAACTCTGAGCTTCCCGAGCGCGTCTAAGCCGCTTAATCTACCCACATTATGAATGAAATCATTGCTATTTTTGCCGGAGTCGGACTTGCCGCTGCATGTGGGTTTCGGGTCTTCGTTCCGCTCTTTATCGCCAGTCTTGCCGCCAACACAGGGGTCGAAGCTTTCGGCGATGTTAACTTTCAGCAAATGCTCGGCGCCGACTTCGAATGGCTAGGCAGTGATTGGGTTACGATCGCCTTGGGCGTCGCCACTGTCCTCGAGATCGGCAGCTATTACATCCCATGGCTGGACAATGCGCTCGACTCGATTGCCACTCCGGCAGCGGTTGTGGCGGGCACCTTTATTTCGGGAGCCATGCTGCCCGAGTTTATGGGAGACGAGGCCTTTAAATGGATTGTTGCATCGATAATGGGGGGCGGCACCGCTGGAATCGTGCAAGGTGCGTCTGTGATCACTCGAGGTGCTTCGACTGCGACGACAGGTGGTGTCGGGAACCCTGCAGTGTCCACCGCAGAACTTGGAGGCTCCGTGCTTACCGCCGGACTGGCGGTTATGATTCCTATCGTGGCTGCGATTCTTGTTCTAGTCATGCTTTACTTCTTCATTCGGACGATCTTCCGCTATTTCGCAAACCGCGCTGAGCGCAAGCGAGCGAGAGTGGCTCCGCCGCAGGTCGATTGACTGTATTAGTCGCGATGGCGCGTTAGCCGTCGATGTGGGCTGTCTCCGACCGCTGGCTCGTCGACCCCGCTGGCGTGGGTTCGCTACAAAGAATAGAAACAGATGATTGGATCGTCCAGCACTTCAATGGCCTCTCTGAAAATCTGGCTCGAAGCCACTCGCCCGAAAACGCTGCCCGCTGCGGTGGCGCCGGTTTTATTAGGTACGGCGATGGCCTTTCATGCTGATGCGATGCATGGCCTACCTGCGTTGATCTGTCTCAGCTTTGCTCTGTTGGTTCAAGTCGGGACAAACTTTGCCAACGACTACCTCGACGGAGTCAAAGGTACGGATACCGAAGCTCGACTCGGTCCCCGCCGTGCAGTGGCCAACGGACTCATTTCGCCTTCGTCTATGAAGTGGATGGCTATTGGGATACTCGCCGTCGCGTTTTGCTTAGGGCTTAGCTTGATTGCTTTCGGGGGCTGGTGGCTGCTGGCAGTGGGCGTTGCCAGCGTGGTTTGCGCCTGGATCTACACCGGTGGGCCGTATCCGCTGGCCTACAATGGCTTAGGCGATGTGTTTGTGGTTCTTTTTTTCGGCTTCATCGCAGTGGGTTGCACCTTTTATGTGCAGGCGGGCACAATTAACTCTGAGGTGTTGTTGTTAGGTTTAGCTAGCGGCTTGATTGTAAATAACCTACTGGTAGTCAATAACTACCGAGATGTAGAAGAGGATCGGATGGCGAACAAGAGGACGCTGGTGGTGCTCTTGGGGCGCCGCTGGGCTCTGGTTCAGTATGGGCTCTCGCTACTGTGCGCCGGTTTAGTGCTTATTTGGCTGGTTGGCCTAGGATACGGGGAGGGCGTCTTGTTCGGGTGGGTTCCGGTCTTTTTTGGGTTTTACCAACTGCGAAACTTAGCGCAGGCCGAGCAGAAAGGTGGCTATCTCGCGTGCTTGAAAGGGGCGGCTATTGTGGTCGTTGGGTACGGTTTGTTAGTCTCGCTCGGGCTGTTTTGGGGCTAGAGTATTCTGCGTTTAGTTAGAGGTAGGGTTCGATTTCCGTATCGAACCGCCGCGCTATGGCTCACGGCGCGTTAAGGATAACGCGCCCTACCATCTCTTATCTGTCAACCTTCTTGCGTAATGCTCTAAAAGCGATCTAAGCAGGTTTTTTCATTTCCTCGTAGCGAGCGGACGCGAGTCTGGTCGAGCTTGATTGCCATTACTTACCTTACGACGTCGTTGGCGCGACATCGCTACAAATTTATGGCTCCGCATGCACGGTTTTTGCCTGTTTATCGTAGAGGCTACGGTAGAGGTCATTGGTCGGGTAGAGCTCCTTATGACTACCCGTCGCAACAATCCGGCCAGCGTCAAAGACTAGGATGCGGTCGGCATGCTGGATTGTGCTGAAGCGGTGGGCGATGATCAGTACGGTGCGACCTTTTGAGAGATTCTCCAAGGCAATCTGTATCTGGTGCTCACTCTCCGCGTCGAGAGCCGAGGTCGGTTCGTCGAGAATAATGATCGGTGCGTTTTTTAGGAAAGCGCGCGCAATCGAGATACGTTGTCGCTGCCCGCCGGAAAGACGCGAGCCTCGTTCGCCCACCAGTGTGTCGTAGCCAGCTTCCAGTGATTCGATAAACTCATGCGCGTTGGCCATTCGAGCGGCTGCATGGATCTGCTCGAGCGTCGCGTCAGGTTTACCAATACGAATATTATTTGCGATGCTGTCGCTGAAAAGAAGTGCCTCTTGCGAGACCAAGGCTATCTGTGCGCGCAGTTCCGATTTCAAGACTTTCCGCACATCCATGCCGTCGATGCGCACCGTCCCGCCAACTGTGTCGTAAAAGCGCGGCACGAGATTGGCAAAGGTGCTCTTGCCTGCGCCGCTGGGCCCCACTAGAGCTACGACTTCTCCGGCGGCAATCTCTGCATCAATCGATTTCAATACGACTTCATCGTCATAGCTAAAGTTGACGGATTCGAACTGAATCTGCCCATTGGCTTGTGGCAGCTTCATTGGGTTTTCTGCATCGGGCACTTTGTCCTCGGAGTGGAGGATATACTCCAAGCGGTCCAGAGAGGCTTCGGCTACGCGGATAATGTTGGAGACGGCACCGAGCTTCTTGACAGGTTCGTAGCACATATAGAGTGCTGTTAGGATCGATGCGATGATCTCCGGGGATACGTCTTTGGAGACGGCTACGTAGAGCGTGAAGACAATGGCCAGTGCCGAAACCAACTCGATTATGGGCGTCAGAATTTTATCGTATTTGACCGTCTTTAGGGTGAATTTGAAAAATTCCTGACAGGCCGAGGAGAAGCGGTTGATTTCCCGTGCTTCCAGATTATAGGCGCGCACTTCTCGCACCGCGGAGAGGTTCTCGTTCAGTATGTTATTTAATTCGCCTGCTTGATGTTGGACTCGCGCTGCTTTTTTTAGAATACGCTTACCAATCAGTCGAATCGGGAAAATACAGGCGGGAACTGTCGCCAGAGCAATCAGCATGAAGACTGCTTCGCTCTCGGTCAGCGATAGATAAATCAAAAAGCCGATCGCGCTGATTAGAGTGGCCGGCTCTTTGATCAAGCTGTTCACCACCGAGACGATCGCAGTCTGTAGAGCAGTGGTATCGCCCAATACTCGACTCATCAAATCGCCTACATTGTTTTTGCCGAAAAATGAAAGTGGTAGCAGCTGAATTTTTTCAAAGACCATCAAGCGGAGCTGCTCCAGCACATACATGCCCGCATAAGCCATAAAATAAGCATTAAAGAAGCTTCCACCCGCCCGTAATGCGAAGACTACTGGCACTGAAGCCAGAATCATAAAAAACTGCGCTCCAGTCGGTGCCTGGTCACTCGTCACTAGTGGCACGAGGTATTTAATGACAAAAGGTAAGCCTGCTCCCGAAGCGCCTGCCGCGATGATACCACACAGCAGTCCGAATCCAAATTGTAGACGGACGGGTTTTAAGTGCGAAATGTAAGGGCCAAAGCGTTGAATAAGCATACGGACAGAATGATTTGGTCAAAAGCTCGATAATGATAGCTCTTTTCCTGAGGGCAATGCCATTTAGATACACCCCTTCCATGTAATATCAAATAATTTTCTTGGATTTGCATAATAATGAGTTATATCTGTCTAAACAATGATTGATCGGCATTTAAAAGAGTCTTTGCGCTTGGCGGCCAGTCACTATCCGGTCGTCACGCTCGTGGGGCCTCGGCAATCAGGGAAGACCACACTGGTGCGTTCGGTTTTCCCGGACAAACCCTATGCGAATCTGGAAAGTCCGGATGTTCGAGCGTTCGCGCATGAAGACCCTCGTGGATTTCTCGGGCAGTATCCAGGCGGTGCGATCTTGGATGAGTTTCAACGGGCACCCGATTTACTTTCTTATTTGCAGGGAATCGTCGATGTAGATGATACATGCGGACGCTTCATTCTCACGGGTTCGCAGCACTTTCTCATGATGCGAGATGTCTCGCAATCACTCGCGGGGCGCACTGCCATTTTAACCTTGCTGCCTTTGAGCTTGGATGAGATCCGCTCAACTCATCAAGGAGCCTCTGCAGATTGGCTCATGCATCACGGATTTTACCCAAGGCTTTACAAAACGGCGATCCCTCCAGCAATGGCCTATAAGGACTACTTCCAAACCTATGTGGAGCGAGATGTAAGGCAGCTCCAGCAAGTCCAGAATCTTCCACTTTTCGAGAAGTTTATCAGGCTGTGTGCGGGACGAGTGGGGCAGTTGCTAAATTTGACTTCGCTGGGAAATGATGTGGGTATTTCCGCCACCACCGCGCGCGATTGGCTGCATCTATTGGAGACAAGTTTCATTCTTTTTCGGCTACAACCCTACCACGGCAACCTAGGCAAGCGCCTAGTCAAAAGCCCTAAGCTTTATTTCTATGATGTGGGTCTGGCCGCCTATCTCTGTGGTTTGGAAGAAGAGAGGCACTTCTCGTCCCATCCCCTGCGCGGTGCCTTTTTTGAAAATTTGGTAGTGGCCGATTTGTTGAAGTCGCGCCTGAACGATGGTAAAGAATCGCGGCTTCTGTTTTACCGCGACAGCAATGGAAACGAGGTCGATCTACTTTATCCTGAAGGGCCCGACTATCGACCCGTCGAGATAAAATCGGGACAAACCGTGACCAGTGGATGGTTTAAGTCGATGCGTCTTTTTAGTCAGCTGCCGGGCGCAGCACCCGTGCCAGGTTTACTCATCTATGGAGGCAACGATTCGCAAAAACGCAGCGATGTCGCTGTTTCGGGAATCTGGTCAATGACTGAGAACTTATAACCCATGCCCACGCACAAAAAAACCGAGTCCGAGCGCTTCAAAGGCCCCGCAAAGTGGTGCCAGTATGTTTTGGCACGCGCGGTGGTCAGCCTCTTGCAGCGCTTGCCTATTACTTTCGCTTTCTGGCTCGGGCGGAAAATTGGCTGGCTCTGCTGGAAGCTCATGTCCCGCCGTCGTGTGATCGTTGCTAAGAACCTCAAAGTCGTGAACGCCTGGATGGACGCGCGAAGCGCGGATGGCGGATCAACGATGGCGGATAGCGGATTGGTGATAAATGATAGCGGTGGGCAAATAAATGATTCCTGTTCATTGCTACGCCATCTCCGGACTTCGGCGAGCTCAGTCGTGCCGCAGACCTCCGTCATTATTTATTCGTCATCCCTTTCACTTGAGGATCAAGTGAAAGAAGTCTTCCAGCGCGCCGGCGCCAATCTCTTTGCTGGATTCACTTTCGCTCGCATGAAGCCTGAAGAGGCTGCACAGCATATTGAAATCGAAGGCTTGCAGCCCCTTAGATCCGCACTAGCTGAAGGGAAGGGGGCGATTATCCTGTTGGCTCACATGGGGCCGTGGGAAGCTCTGGCACAAATCCCAGAGCTTGCTCAGCGTGAAGGCATTACGGCTCCATTCGGTGCCATGTATCGCCCTCTAAACAATACGTATTTAGATGATTGGATTCAGTCACAGCGCGAAGCCAAACAGACGCAGCTCTTCAGTCGTCGCGATGGCTTTCACAAACCGGTCGACTTCCTGCGCGGCGGGGGCATGCTCGGTATCCTCGCTGATCAAAAAATGCGCGAAGGACCCAGCGTCGATTATTTCGGTCAGCAAGTGCATTCCAGTCCGATCCCGGGGCTTTTTCATCGGCGCAGCGGATCGCCTCTCTTCGCGCTTTCAGTGGTCACTTTAGCGCCGGCTCAATGGCGCTTATCTCTATTGCCCGTGCCTGTGCCCGAATCTCTCGATCTAAGCCAGCGCGAATCGCTTGCTCAGCTTTGCAACGAGGCCATCGCGGGGTCACTCGCCCAAAGCCCGCTTGATGGCTTTTGGCTGCATAAACGCTTTTGAACTGTTCATCTGCGTGAATTTAGCTTGTCCCAGTATAGCAAAAGTCATGCACTTGGAAATTCAAATTATTATCTATGAAAGCAGTCTTACTCGCTGGAGGTCTTGGTACTCGACTCTCTGAAGAAACACATCTGAAGCCCAAACCAATGGTCGAAATCGGCGGCCGTCCGATTCTTTGGCATATCATGAAGACTTATTCGGCGCATGGTATACATGAGTTTATCATATGTGCGGGGTACCGCAGCTACGTGATTAAGGAGTATTTCGCCAATTATTTTCTTCACATGTCAGATGTCACTTTCGACATGCAACACAATACCATGGAGGTGCATAAAAAGCGCACAGAGCCATGGAAGGTGACAATTGTGGACACCGGGGAAGAGACCATGACCGGTGGTCGCTTGAAGCGAGTCCGCAGCTATATCGGCAACGATACCTTCTGCTTTACCTATGGAGATGGTGTCGGCGATGTGGATATTACCAAAACGCTAGAGCTGCACAAACAAGCTCAGCGCAAGGCGACGCTGACTGCGGTGCAACCGCCGGGCCGCTACGGTGCTCTGGGAACCGATGGGAACCTTATTACGCAGTTTCAGGAAAAGCCAGAAGGCGACGGCGCTTGGATTAATGGAGGCTTTTTTGTTTTGGAACCCTCTGTGATCGACTATGTTTTGGATGACGCCATGCCTTGGGAGGCGCATCCATTGGAAACTTTGGCGGCAGAAAAGCAGCTCACGGTCTACAAGCATAAAGGCTTCTGGCGACCCATGGATACACTTCGTGACAAGATACAGCTTGAGGAAATGTGGGACGCGGGGAAGGCGCCTTGGAAGGTCTGGTAAATTCAAACCTCAATGAACTTCGATCATACTTTCAAGAATCGTCGCGTCCTCGTCACCGGAGATACGGGCTTCAAGGGTTCTTGGCTCTGCGAGTGGTTGCTCGCTGAAGGCGCCGAAGTTCACGGTATTGGCCTCGCGCCAAATACGAAGCCATCGCTTTTTGAGCAGCTGCACCTAATCGAGCGCATTCAGCACACGGATTTGGATATCCGCGACGCGACCGCGTTGCGTGCGTATATCCATGCGCTACGCCCGGAAATCGTATTCCATCTCGCAGCTCAACCGCTGGTGCGCCTTTCCTACGAGCAACCTGTGGAAACCTATGCGACGAACGTCATGGGCACCGTTCACCTCCTCGAGGCCATCCGCACGCTCAATGCTCCGCCATCGACCGTTCGTCAGCCGGTCGCAGTCGTCTGTGTGACGACCGATAAGTGCTACGAAAATCGAGAATGGCTGCACAGTTACCGCGAGGAAGATCCTATGGGCGGGCATGACCCCTATAGTTCCAGCAAGGGCGCCTGTGAAATCGCCATCCAGTCTTACCGGAGATCTTTTTTCAGCGAGCCTGTGCAGTGTGGCGTGGCATTGGCATCGGCCCGGGCGGGTAATGTCATCGGCGGCGGCGATTGGGCGTCGGATCGGATCGTTCCCGATTGCATTCGAGCACTGCAACAAGGCGCGAGCATTCAAGTTCGCAACAAAATGGCCACACGCCCGTGGCAGCACGTTCTTGAGCCGCTTGGGGGGTATCTTCTTTTGGCGGCAGAGCTCTGGCGAGGACTAAGCGGACAAACGCCATTACAGGCGAACTTCCCCTATACTGATCTGTGCACTGCCTTTAACTTCGGCCCGCATCTTCAGTCTAATCGCCCTGTTGGGGAGCTCGTTGAAGAAGTGCTTCAAAATTGGCCTGGTGAGTGGTCCGATCAATCCGACTTGAATGCTCCCCACGAAGCCTCTCTGCTCAATCTGGCCACCGATAAGGCTCACCACATGCTTGGATGGACGCCGCGTTGGAATTTTGAGCAGACCATCGAAAAGACTATCGGGTGGTATCGCTTGGTAGAAGCCGATTTCCAGCAAGCCGCCATATCAACTAGTCGGCAAATTGAAGAGTATGCTATTTAATTGCTTATCTGTTTTGGAAATATCCCAATAACTTACATCTAATCTAATGCTTTAACCTTTTCTTACAAGGTATATACACTCACCGTAATTACAATGATAACAGCCATCAAAGAAGGAGACTATCTGAAGATCCTCTCAACCACGGAAGAGATACCTGACAATACAACACTGCGCTTGTCATTAGCTGCCGACGATGACTGGAGCCGTGCGGAATTGGAGACAGAGTTTCGCAGTGACGAAGACTGGGGCAACGCGCTCGATAACCTAGTCGTGAAAGATAATGCTTAGCGCAGGCTTACAAATTGGGGACTTGGTGCGTCTGCGCTGGCCTTACACGGACATGGACCGGGGCAAAAACCGTCCGGCTTTAGTCCTTTCTATCCCGGATGAGCAAGGTGATTGCGAACTTGCGATGATCACTAAAAATACTGAATCAGCGGCTTCGGTCGCGATTCAGCCGGAGCACTATTCTTCGGAGCACAAACTGCCGCTCCCTTCTGCGGTCCGAACTGACCGGCGTATGTTGGTTTCTAAAGATGTCTTGCAGCAATTGAGCGCGTCGTTGCGCCCCGATTTTGTCGGAAAAGTGAAGAAGGCGATTATTCTCAACCAGACTCGAGATTATTCATCTCAGACCCATACTCAAAATCGCCCAGGCAACGATCCCCAACGCAAACCCTATTCCGAAGGCGAAACCATTCCCTACGCCGGTCGGGTGTTCACCGAAGACGAAGTTGAAGCCGCAGTGTCTTCCACGCTAGATTTTTGGCTGACTCTGGGACCCGAAGGGGCTGCGATGGAAAAGGAACTCGCTGATTTTATGGGGGTGAAACACTGCCTGTTAGTCAATTCTGGGTCGTCTGCCAACCTGGTCGCATTCTCCGCACTCACGAGCCACAAACTTCCCGAGCATAAGCGCATCCGCAAGGGCGACGAGGTCATCACCGTGGCGGCGGGGTTTCCTACCACAGTCGCCCCCATTATCCAATGTGGTGCGGTGCCGGTTTTTATTGATGCGAAAATTCATACGGGCAATGCCGATTGCTCTCTACTCGAGGCTGCATTCTCACCGGGAAAAACCAAAGCCGTCATGATGGCGCACGCATTAGGCAACCCCTTCGAGCTGGCCACTGTTCTTGAGTTTTGCCAACGCAACGAGCTCTGGCTCATCGAGGATAATTGCGACGCGCTTGGCTGCACCTACACGCTGCCACTAGAAAAGGCAAAATCTCTTGGCCTCGACCATCTGATCAAAATCGCAAACAAGGGTGAGCATCCACTGATTCAAATTAAAGCAGAAAAGCGCCACAAAAACGGAGAACACGCGAGAAATGATGCAACTGCAGACAGTTCAGAGCTTTTCCTTACTGCGCCGACGGGGTCTTTTGGTGACCTTTCTACCCAATCGTTCTATCCTCCACACCACCTGACTATGGGGGAGGGTGGCTCCGTAAACATCATCCGCCGTGCGTCATTGAAAACCTATGCCGAATCCTTTCGCGACTGGGGGCGTGATTGCTGGTGCGCTTCCGGAGTTGATAACACCTGCGGCAAGCGCTTCCAGTGGCAGCTTGGCGAACTGCCGGAGGGCTACGATCACAAATACATCTACAGCCATTTAGGCTATAACGTGAAACCACTCGATACTCAGGCCGCAATCGGGCGCGTCCAGATACGTCGCCTCCCGGAATTTATCCACGCGCGCAAAGAGAATTGGGAGCGCCTCCGTAGCGGACTGCATGGCATGGAAACATACCTTGAATTTGCCCTCCCGACTCATGCAAGTTCATGGATTCCACCACAGGAAAGATCCAATCAAGCCGAGGCATTCTCATGGGACGATTCAGGCTGCCGCACTGATTGCTCATGGTTCGGCTTCAAAATCACAGTCAAGGAAAGTGCACCCTTTTCGCGTACAGATCTAGTCAGACATCTCGATGAGAAAAAAATCGGCAATCGCATGCTCTTTGGTGGGAATCTAGTGCGCCAACCCGCCTTCGTGCGCTTGCGCAAGGATGAACCTAGTTCCATGAGGGTAGCCGGCCAGCTCGTTTCAGCAGACCGTATTATGAATCAGACTTTCTTCCTCGGAACATACCCCGGGCTGACTACTGAGATGATTGACTACATGTCTCGTCTAATTCGCGAATTTGTGACTTCAAGTAACCAAACCCACTCATGAACCAACTCTTGCATACCAAACAAGAATTTCTCTCCGGAAAAATTGATAAGGGCGATTTCATAAAAGAGATGTATCGTTTGCATCGACATCTCTTTGACTATCCCGAAGCACTTGCAGACACGAATATTTCTGGATTCAGAATCGGAAAAGATGGTGTCGTCGCCGAGTTCAAAGATCCTTCAATTTTGATGCTTTGCCAACCGGGTGATATGCGGATGGCACCTGTCGAGGCTTTCAATTTTGGAGATTACGAGCCAGACGAGATCCAGACGGTTCGCCGTATTATTGAGGAAATCGGCGGAAAAGACGCGAAGTTCTTTGATATCGGTGCTAACGCCGGATTCTACAGCCTCGCACTGAGCGCATATTTTCCGGGCATTGAGGGCATCGCCTTTGAACCGATCCCTACGACCTACACTACCTTACTGAGAAATTTAGAGATCAATGGCATTTCCTCTGTGGAAGCACTAAATCTAGGACTAGGCGAAAAAGAGGGAGAACTGATTTTCTACACCTATCCAAGTCAGTCAGGATCTTCTTCTATGACTCGGAACGTCGATTCCGCAGACACCCTTGAGATTAAGTGCCGTGTCGCAGTATTGGATAACTTTTGCGATTCGGAGAAAGCAAAGGCAGATTTCATCAAATGTGATGTAGAAGGAGCTGAGTTATTTGTATTCAAGGGGGCCGCGAAGATGATCGCCAGAGATAAGCCCGTCGTCTTTACCGAAATGCTCCGCAAATGGTGTGCGAAATATGAATATCATCCGAATGACATTATTGTATTCTTTAAAGAACTTGGATACTCCTGCTACGTGATGTCAGGTAGAACGATCAAGGAGTGCAATGAGGTAACGGAAGCCACATTGGAAACCAATTACCTATTAATGCACCTCGATAAACACCAGGCACTCATCTCAACACTTACCTGAAATCGTTGCTAGGTTTAACCGAAATGCACCCAATTCTAAGACAAGATCTGCTCGCCATTGTAGCAGCACCTCTGGATTGGGAACGTTTCGCTGGCAAAACGATTTTGATAACAGGTGGCGGAGGTTTCCTTGCCTCACAAATGGCGGAAACCCTTCTTCTTCTTAATGAAACAGCCGATCTCGGTTGCCACGTTATTTGCTTCGCTAGAGACCGGAAGAAAGTGTTGAATCGATTCTCGCATCATACCTCCCGTTCTGACCTTTCTTACGTCATCGGCGATGTCGCGGAACCTTTCGAGGTCCCGCGCCGCTGCGATTTCATTATCCATGCTGCTAGCCCCGCCAGTCCGCGTTTCTATGGTACCGATCCGGTAGGAGTCATGAGTGCAAATCTAAAAGGGACATCTCGACTACTCGACTTGGCTCACCAGTGGGAGAGCGAGGGATTTCTTCTTTTCAGCAGCGGGGAGGTATATGGTCAACTCTCCCCAGATAAGATTCCCACCAGTGAGAACGACTATGGATATATAGATATTCTGAACTCACGCTCGTGCTATGCGGAAAGCAAACGTGCCGCCGAAACGCTCACGGTTTGCCACGCTGCGCAGTTTGGCACCCGTGCCGTTATTGTCAGACCCTTCCACACCTACGGCCCAGGTATCTCGTTGGATGATGGGCGGGTGTTCGCAGATTTTGTTCGTGATGTGGTAAATGGGAAAAACATTTCTCTTCACGGCGATGGAAAGGCCATCCGTGCCTTTTGCTATACCCGAGACGCGATCGCTGGCTTTTTCACAGCTTTTCTAAAAGGTGAGTCGGCACAGGCATACAACGTCGGTAATCCCAACGCGGCAATCAGCGTCGGCGATCTCGCCGATCTCATCGCAGGCCTTATTCCTGAACTTGGACTTTCTGTTGATAGGCAGGGCACGCAAACACCAGGTTATATGGCGAGCCCAATTCAGGTTAACTCACCCGATATTGGAAAAATCTCCGATCTTGGATGGAATCCATCCATCCTTCCAGCTGAGGGTTTTACCAGAACCATACGCTATTTTACTGAGAAATGAAGAAAGCCCGTAAACTACCAGTAGCGATCCTCGGAACGGGAAACATCGGGACTGATCTACTGATCAAGGTGATGCATTCCGACACCTTGGAGTGCGTCCTATTTGCCGGGCGTAACCTGTCCTCTCCAGGTATGACTAAAGCCAGCCTTCTTGGCGTGCCAGTGTCGGCCAAAGGGCTGAGGGGAATTACCGATATGGCCGACAAAATCTCGCTTGTGTTCGATGCCACCAGCGCCGCCGACCATATCGAGCATGCTATCGTCCTTGAGAAACTGGGGATTCGTGCGGTGGATCTTACTCCCGCAAAGGTTGGTCGGATGTGCGTTCCTGCAGTAAACCTTGATGAGTGCCTAGATCTTCCCAACGTCAACATGATCACCTGCGGTGGCCAAGCATCAATCCCCTTGGCTTGCGCAATTTCGGCGGCAAACCCTCAGGTGGAATATATCGAAACGATTTCCACCATCGCATCCCGCAGCGCTGGGCCTGCCACTCGTATCAACCTCGACGAATACCTGCAGACCACCGAAAATGGACTAAGCGTCTTCTCCCATTGCGAACGCACGAAAGCCATCCTGAACCTCAATCCCGCACAGCCCTGTGTCCACATGCAAACTACGGTCATGGCCAAGGTTGACCGCCCGGATATGGAAGCTACTCGTGCGCGGGTTTTAGACATGGTGAAGCGCATCCGTCACTACGTCCCGGGATACCGCCTGGTGGTTGAGCCCGTGGTCGAGGGGGGGCGTCTGATTACCATGGTCGGCGTGGATGGATTGGGTGACTACCTCCCAAAATACGCCGGAAACCTCGATATTATCAACTGCGCCGCCATCGCATATGCCGAGGCCTGCGCCAACAGGCTCAAATAGGACCATGCCAGAATCAAATTCACATATCACGGTTTGCGATGCGACCCTTCGGGACGGATCGCATGCCTATAGCCATCGAATCTCTCTGGAACAGGTGCGCGCTTACGCCACTGCTTCCGAGGCTGCCGGATTTGATTTTCTAGAAGTCGGCCACGGCAACGGCTTGGGAGCCTCCTCCCTACAGGTCGGCGAGAGCCTCGTCCCTGAGGATGAAATGCTGCGAGCTGCTAAGGAATGCCTATCAAACACCCGCCTTAGCGTCCATGTCATCCCCGGCTTCGCCACGATACACCGTGAGATAGATGGCGCAATCGCCTGCGGCGTGGAGCTCTTTAGAATCGGCTGCCACTGCACTGAGGCAGACATCACCCAGCGTCACATCAGTCACGTCCGCTCCGCCGGTCTGGAGGCGTGGGGCGTATTGATGATGAGCCATATGGCAGAGCCCGAGGTTCTACTCGAAGAGGCGAAAAAAATGCAGTCCTACGGTGCTCAGGGAGTGGTCCTAATGGATTCGGCGGGTGCATATTTCCCCGCGGATGTTACGGCAAAAATTGGGCTTCTTGAGCAGAAACTTGAGATACCTGTGGGCTTCCATGCCCATAATAATTTAGGATTGAGCATCGCCAACTCGCTTGCCGCACTCGATGCAGGCGCACGTATTATCGACGGAACTGCCAAAGGCTTCGGCGCTGGTGCAGGCAACGCTCCGCTAGAGCTTCTCGCTGCGGTTCTGGGAAAGCGCAAATTTTCCACCCGCATTGATCTTTATAAGGCGCTTGATGTGGGCGAAACGGCAGCAGAACTCTTCGCGGGCTCTCTGCCCGAGTCCAATGGGATCACCATCGTGAGTGGGCTAGCCGGTGTTTTTTCTGGATTTGCGAAACCCGTCCGCCGCGCAGCCGAGCAGCTTGGTGTAGATCCTCGCGATGTATTTTTCGAACTCGGCAAACGCAAGGTCGTGGGCGGCCAGGAAGATCTGATACTCGCCGTCGCTGACGAACTCGCGAAAAAGGGAGGAACCAAATAATGAAACCAATAGAGCAATTGATTAGCGATGATGCGGTGAAAGTGCTGGCCAGCGGATCAAAGGATTTGAGCGATCTCAAGTCACGGCACATCTTCATCACTGGAGGCACTGGGATTCTCGGGAAATGGCTATTGGAGCTCATCAACATCCTGAACAAGGACAACTACTACGGTATCCGCGTCACAGTCCTGAGTCGAAATCCCCGCGCCTTTATCACTCGGCATCCCCGCTTGGGAGCTTTGCCATGGCTAACACTTATTGAGGGAGATATCCGCCATCTTTCCGAGCTTCCGCATGATGTCAGTCACATCATTCACGCGGCAGCTCTGACCGACCGCCGCCTGTCTGCCTCTCAACCTGGAAACGTGGCGGATGTGAATGCTTTCGGAACCCTCCGACTCCTCCGCGCGGCAAATCTACTGGAAGATGTCCGGAAGTTCGTCCTGCTCAGCTCCGGCCTCGTCTATGGTGCACAACCATGGGACATTGCTCGAATCGATGAGAAATTCGCCGGACCGCTTCGCTCCAATGATGTAAACGCGGTTTACGCAGAGTCCAAGCGCTTCGCGGAGACCATTGCCCAATGCGCAGTTAGCGAGACGAAGCTTCCCGTCGTTACCTTGCGTCCGTTTGCTTTTGTCGGCCCCTACCAATCCCTACAGCTGCCATGGGCGGTAACTGATTTTATTCGCGACTCACTCACAGGAGGACCGATCCGAATCATGGGAGATGGAACCACGGTTCGCAGTATCATGTATGCCTCGGATTTCGCGCACTGGGTGCTCGCAGCCACGGCCGCGGGGAAGCCTAGGGAAACGTATAACATCGGTAGCCCCGAGCCCATCAGCCTCATCTCCCTTGCCGAATCCATCACCGGCCATTTTAATCCAGCTCCGTCGATTCATACTGGAATCGGCCAGGTCGGACACGACCGCAACCGGCTCGTCCCGGACGTTTCACTTGCGATGAAGGATCTCGGAGTAAAAGTCACTGTCCCGACCAGTGAAGCCATCCGCCGCTCTGTCGAGTGGCACCGCCTTATTCAAACATCATGAAAACTAAAGTCAGCGACCTCATTGCACGCTTCTTCACGGAAAAAAAAGTAAGACATTGTTTCGGTATCATTGGCTCAGCTAATGCGCATATTTTCGATTCGCTCTCCAATAGCTCTGAAATTGAAATAGTCTGTAATCATCACGAGCAGGCATCTACGATGGCCGTGCAGACCTACTGGAAAGTGACTGGCCAGCCAACATTTGCCTTGGTCACCGCAGGCGCTGGCTCTACCAATGCGATTACCGGTGTCCTCTCCGCTTGGGCTGACTCGATACCTTGCCTCATCCTATCAGGGCAGGAAAATGCTCGTTATATTACACCCGATCACAATCGTAGACTTTACGGTATTCAAGGATATGACAGCCCACACGCCGTCAGTAAGATGACGAAGTATGCTACGCGTGTGATGGAGCCTGAGCAGATCATCTATGAGCTAGAGAAGGCTTGGCATCTCGCCACAACTGGCCGTCCAGGGCCTTGCTGGATCGACATTCCCATGAGTGTTCAAGGTTCGATGGTCGAGGAGGGGACGCTGACTCACTACACGCCCGAACCTGAATTAGGACCAGCCGCGCCACTAAGCGGGCAGGCGCTTCTCGCAGAGGTCAAAAGCGCGATGGAATCGCTCAGGGAGGCCAAAAGGCCACTGCTATGGCTCGGTGTGGGGATACGTATGGCGGGTGCCGTAGAGGAAGTGAAACAGCTTGTCGAGCAACTCGGCATACCAGCGCTCGTTACCTGGTCTGCGATTGACATGCTTGATTCCTCACACCCACTCGTGGTGGGGCGCGCGGGCACTTATGGACAACGCGCTGCAAATCTCATACTCCAGAATTGCGATTACCTGCTCACTATCGGCACAAGACTAGCGATTCCGCAGGTTGGCTATGAGGTTTCCGAGCTAGCTAGAGCAGCTACACGTATTACTGTAGTTGATACGGATGCAACTGAACTGGCTAAATACCCCGATCGCTTCAACCATCCTGTTCACGCGGACGCCGCCGATTTTATCCGCGCGGCTCTTAGCATTGTGCAGCCTCCCACTGACGCGCATCTCGAATGGGTGAAGCGTTGTGGAGCAACGCGCGAGCGCTTTCCTTGGATTGGTGACGAACATGCCGACCGAGATGGATTCATCAATATATACCGCTTCATGGAGAAGCTGCAAACGCACCTAAAGGCTGATCAGATACTGGTTACAGATATGGGCACCGCTCTGCTATGTGGCCATCAAGCACTCTCTATTACGCCTCCTCAACGACTACTTACCTCACAAGGGCTCGGTGAAATGGGCTTCGGGTTGCCCGGTGCCATCGGTGCGTCCTTCGCACGAGACCGCGGTGAAGTCATTTGCCTAAATTGCGACGGTGGGATGATGATGAATTTGCAGGAAATGCAGACCATGGTTCACCATAAGCTTCCGATTAAATTATTCGTTTTCAATAACGATGGGTATTTGATGATCAAGCATACTCAAAAGGCGATGCTCAAAGGCCGCTACGTTGGTACTGATACCAACTCCGGGGTCAGTTGCCCCGACTTTTCAAAACTCGCTTCAGCATTTGAAATACCCGCATGGACAATTCGCACCTGGGAGGATTTCGACCGTGTGCTTCCTGAAATCTCCGCTCAGGATGGCCCCTGTGTTGTCGAGGTCTTCATGCACCCAGAGCAATGGTTCTATCCGAAGCTTTCCCTCGCAACGCAGAAGGACGGAAGCTTGGTTTCTCCTCCGCTTGAAGACCTTTCGCCGCTACTGCCTCGCGATGTTCTGGAAAGTGAAATGGTCGACGGACTTCATCCTAAATCAACCGGACTTTGAAGTTGTTATGTATCGTCTTAGTCTAAAAGGGGCGAAATGTATCTAGAGTTAGACTAATCAAACAAACACTCGCCTATTAAATCTTGAATTAAGTGAGGGCACTACACAGGCTCCAAATCTATGGCTGAGGTATTAAATAGCTCCGATCTCCAAATTTTTTTGCCGACCTATCATCGACCTGAACTGCTGCGTAAAACGATTCAATCGGTACTTCAGCAGACAGTGAAGATTGAGCATATATGTGTGCTAGACAATGGTGGCTTTCCTGAAACTCGTGAACTACTGTCTGAATTTGAATCTACTCATATCGAGTATGTTGATACACGCCACCTAGGGCACTGGGGGAATCTTTTAGCGGCGCAGCAGCGTCTGAGCTGTGAATACGTTTTATTGCTGCACGATGATGATCTGATTCATCCGGAGTATATCGAAGTTGCGTTTAAGGTTCTAAACGCGAATGCTCGTGTTAATTTACTGTCTGCTCGCACTGTTCCTTGGTTTGTGGATCAATCTCCAGTTAGTTTGCCTTCTTTAACTTGTCGGGGACACCTCTTTTCTCCGCGTGAATACGCAACCTATGTTTATAACGCTGGACATCCTTCATACTCGTTGGCGATTTATAAAGCAGACGCATTTAAGTCATTAGATATACAAGACATTTTTGAACGGTTTGGGAAATGGGGGGATGTTCCTTTGATGCTTTCAACAATTCAAGATGGGAAAGCTATTGTCTTTACCGATGCATGTGGTTGGGGGGGGGAGCATGCCGGGCAGGACTCAAATGATGAGAGCAACCTGCCTTCGTATCGTTCGTGGATTTATCGCGAGGCACTTTTTTACCGTTTTCTTAAGGATTCTCTCACGACTCGCTCTGGTCTCAGCTTCTGCATCATGAATTATCGCCGCATGCGTTCTGGATACAAGCGACGCGTGAGGAAAGAAGTTTCATTTAAACAATATTTGGCTGAAGCTAGAGCTGAAAAGGCGCTAACAAGACGAGGCGAGTTAGCTCGTTTTATCTCCTGGCGATTTGTTCAGAAGCTTTTTCAACGTTATCATCGAGGCTTTTATCGACGAGTTGCCCGCGAACTTTCTTAACCCATTTGTTTGCCTGTCAGATATTTACGTAAGACAGTTAGGGCATGCGCATGTGGTGGAAAGGTCATCTAGTGAAATCTGTTTTCATACTTTTTGCTCCATCTGCTCCTATTTATCTTTTACATGCACTTGCTCGCTAGCTAATCAAAAGCCTATGTCCAAATTTAATCTCCCTTCTTTCTTAAAGCCATTTTCTTGCGAAGACCTTGTCCGTGTTGGCAGGGATTACGACGGCGGCTATGTCGTTAATTTAAAAGATATTAAAGCTGCGGATGGCTTAATTAGCTTGGGGATATCGCATGACTGGTCTTTTGAAAAACAGTTTTCAGAAATCAACGATGTACCCATTGCCGCCTACGATGGGTCGGTGACTCTCGACTCGATGCAGAAGCATTACCGGAAAAGATTACTTCGAATTGAGCGCCCCAAAATTATGCTTGAGGCCTTTAATAATCTAAGGACGCTTCGCCATTTCTTCGAAGGTGATCGGAGGGTTTTGGTCAGCGAATATGTCGGCAAAAAAGATTCCGGCCGATATCTTGGGCTGGACGAAGTCGTTGATAAATTTTCGTTTAATAAGTTTTTTCTTAAAATAGATATCGAAGGTTCAGAATACGAAATATTGGATGAGATTCAAAAATTGGAGTCAAATACGGCAGGTCTTGCGATTGAATTCCATAGCTTGAGTCAGAATTTGGATCGAATTAAAAAGTTTATCGAGGACTACAGTCTGACCTTAGTGCACACGCATATAAACAACTGTGGCCCTAAGTATGGCGATAATTGTCCGGAGTTGATTGAGTTGACCTTTTCTTCATCACAGGAAGCAGGCGCTCAGGTTGAAGTGTTGCCGACCCATCTAGATATGTCAAATTCGCCCAAATTGGCGGATCCTGAGATTGTTTTCACTGCAGACAGCTGATGGTTCGTGGGATCGTATGAAGCAGAAACGTAAGACCATTATTCAACGCATTAAAAATGAATCTGGTCGATTCTTTCGGAAGGTAGCTAAGCCTTTGCAAAAGCGTATCATCGGGAAAAGATGGCTTAGTTTGTTAAGCAATGCGCATGGGGAACCAGTTAAATGCATTGACGGAATGGCATTTGTGCTTGGCGACAGTCATTCTAATTTTTTCGGTGGCGTAGAGAGTATTCAAAACCACAAGCTGTTCCAAGGCGTAGATACTTCTCCGAACTTGATTCCATTTTTTTCCACTTTTCACATTGGCCCGGGCACAGCGTTCGGTCTTGGTCGTGAGGAAGGACGTGTTCAAGCACGCAAAAAGGCATCGGAGATTATTGATCGTCAATTGATACCACCTGGTAGCCTGATTTTACTTTCCTTTGGTGAAATTGATTGTCGTGCTCACGTGCTTCGGGAATCTTCGAGGCAACAGAGATCAGTGGAAGACATTACCAGTGACGCCATCGAGAATTATATGTGTTTTGCTGAGTGGCTTGTGCAAAAAGGTTTCAAAATAGGCTGCTGGGCGGCGATTGCCTCAATCAAATGCGCAGCCCAAGAAGATGGGGACTTTCCAGTTTACGGAACTGAAATCGAAAGAAATCGAGTGACGCGCATTTTTAACCAACAACTCGAGCGTGAATGTCGCCTTCGCGGCTTTTTGTTTTGTTCGATTTTTGAGGAATTGCTCGATGATCAAATGGAAACTCGCTCAGAATATATCTCCCTCGACAATTGCCATCTTTCGCAGAGGGCGGCACCGCTGTTGGCTAAAGCTCTACTCCAATCAGGTATTATAACAGTGGAGGCAGGACGGGCTACGGTTTCTTCCGTCGGGTATACTGCCACGCATCAAGAATTGTGAAAATGAGGAGTGCTATTTCTTAAATGCTGAAAAGCACGCTATAACTAGCGTGTAAGGTTTTTACAGTGATAGCCAGCCAGTTGGGCATATGTCTGTTTCCCTTCCGAACTTCAGCGACCATGTTTTGGGTGCTATTGTTAGGCCGCTGGTCTTTGCCAACCAAGCGCCCCACCAACTAAATGAGCTATTCGCTATAATATGGTGTTCGCATTGCGCCATGAGAGACATGTCAATCCAGCTATCTGAGCCTGTGTTCCAATCGCAGTAGTGTATGTCTGGTCGACCTGCTAGAAGCTCGCGACAGTAGGGGATGTCGTCCGAAAATACGAATAGGGAGCACTCCGGGTAGCTGTTGTTCAGTTCCAGCAGTGCTTTTTCGTAGTAGGCCTCGCCACAAACGCCATCAAGTTCGGGGTGGTTTACGTAATCACCTCGGCGGATGTGGACTGAGCAACTTGGCTTTCTATTGATTTCGGAGATGAGTGTTTGGTTTTTGCTACCTATGATTGGCTGAAAGCGAAAGGCCTGTTTGATTGAGTCTGAAATCTCTGTGAAGTAGGCTGGGGCTTGCCAGTAGCCGTCGAGGTAGCCTTGATCCATCTGCAGGAAATGCGGCTGGAATTGGAGCTCCTTTTTCTCTCTCAATCGCTTTGATTTGCGTAATCGCCATGCCTGCCATCGAGTGCGGAGTGTTTCGGATGCCAGGGGGATTTGTTCCGTCGGATCGGGATCGAACACTCTGTGCAGTTCGAAGCCGTTATGAGCCGATTTAGAGTGATGGGTGTGCCAGTGTAACGTGACCTTCTGCCCTCGTGCTTGTAGCGCTCGCGCGAATGCATATTGAAACATTTGGTTGCCCAAGCCGCCGCTGACTCGCACGACGATCATGCTTCTTTGCCCTGTGTTCTTTGTAGCGCTTCGCGGTAAAAGCGCTTGCGGTAGAAATGCCGTTCCAAATGCGTCAAGCCATGAAAGAAGTGGAATGTCGTCGAACGGAAAAAGCGGATTTTACGAGCTGGAGGGATTTGCCCTGGTAAGTCCATGTTGAGACGTATTGGTAGGGGGGCGATGCAAGCAGTCTTGAACCCATATCGCCATTCGCGGTCGAGTGCGACGTCATAAGGCAGGCACATGGGCAGCATGTTCTTTAGGATGCATTCTGCTGCGTAGCGATCAATCACGTAGGCTCCAGTATTCTTAAGGACCTTTTTATTATAAGTTAGATTGTAGTCATCTGTTAGTTGAGCAAACGGGAGGTGCTCACCTGGGGTAAATGAGGTTAAGCGCAAGAGATTCCAGTCCTCTGAAAAGTTTATTGCCTTATCGATCAGGTTAAGAATGCCTTTCGGCAGGGCGATATCATCTTCTAGAACGAGCGTATGCGTCGCCTTGGTTTTTAGGAATTCGCGCAGAACTTTGATATGACTAAAGAAGCAGCCCACTTCTCGCTTGTTGGTCGTTTTTCCATGCAGGATATTATACTTGCGGCTGTTGTAATTGTCGATCGGTTCGGCTAGCTGGTCGCCGTAAACACCTTCTATCCGACTATATTTAAGGTCAATCTCGTGGAGTTGAGCTTCCATCAGCGACCACCTTTCTGTGGCGTGAGCTAGATTGATGACGTAGGCTTGCATTATATCGTTTATATACTCTTTCGCAGGGCATGCCACTTCTTTTTGAGTAAGCGCAAGCTGTGTCTAGCCGGACGGTGCGCCATGTCGTAAAGTTGCTGTTCGGTTTTGAGCCCCCACCGCCCACGATTACGCCGGTAAGCTTTTTCAGGTTCCTGGTCGAAAATATTGTGTATGAACTTTTTCAATGTCTCATCGCGGAGGCACTCTGGTTCAACTCCATCCGGGAACCAAGGTTCTTCAAGTATCTGTCGATATAATACTTCGTTTTGGTCTATTTCCTTCACCCTTTGAATCACTGCGTCTAGACTTTCAAAATCGTGGCAATTGATGAAGGCTTTCGTGTTGAAGATTTGTCCAATAGTTGGGTCGCCCCAGTAAATCGGGATGGCGTCCGCAAGTGCCGCGTCAGCAAACTTTTCGGTTAAATAGCCAGGCGAAGAGCAGTTCTCTAAAGCGAGAACAAATTTATACTTAGATTGGAAAGCTAATTTGTCTTTGATTGGCCCGCCTATGTTGTTTCGCCAACGACCTCCAGAGTGAACCGGTTTATATTTTGAGAGTAGGTCAAAAAAATGCACGCGTTCGTCGGCGCTGTTCTTCGTATTGGACATGACGTAGGCACAAAACTCGGTTTTTGTATTTAATCGATCTGTCGCCTTCGGCCGAGTTTTTGTTAGTGCCGCGTAGGCTTCATCATACAGCTTGATTAACGGAAGCCAGAGGTAGCGGTCGCCAAAGGCAAGCTGATCAAATCCCATTGCATAATCACTAATTCGGAAATCTGGGGTGACATTCTCACCTGTAACAAAAATGCGTATTCCTGAATACTTTAGAACATCGAAACCGTCGATCGAGTGAATTACATAGTCAGCATCATAATCTTGCGTGAATTCAAAATCATAATCCGTCTTCACCATTTTCAGAATGTGCTTTGCAAATGCTTCTGGGATATCAACTGCAGCAATTCTTTTTTTGCTCGGAGACGTCATACTAGGCTTTTATGTAGATTTCATCGCAACCAACACATCGTTCTAATACATAGCCTACGGATTTGAGATAGTTAAAAAGAGCTGAGGAGCGTGTCCCGTTCTCCACGCTGATGCATCTAACATCAGTTTTCGTGAAATCGAAGTTTTTCAGTATGGGGAGTTCGCAGCCTTCAGTATCTATTGAAAGGAAGTCGACCTTCTCGATTGAAAAACGATCTAGCAGCGTTTGAGGAGATAATGCCTCAATTTGTACTTTTCGCGTCGTGCCTCCTCCCTTTTCAATGTCCTTTTCAATGCGCTTCTGGTGGCGCTCGTCGATGTATTCAGCAATACCTGAAAGCATATGGGACGGGCCTTCGACAACTAGAAAATCCACCATGCTGTCGCTGCTTGAAATACAAGCATTGACCAAGTGGCAGCTTCGCTTTTCTTGGAGAGTCTTAAAGATAATGGGATGTGGTTCTACGCAGATTCCTGTCCAGCCACGCTCTTCAAATAAGAGACTGTTTGAGAATGAGACACCATCGTTGGCTCCGATATCTAGAAAAACTCCATCCGATGGATCGCCCAAGAGGTCGAGCGCTGCTAGATCTTGTCCGTATTGGCTATAGCTCTCATAGCTAATGTTGCTTTTCCTTCGTTTTCGTTGGAGATACCAATTCAATTTTGTTCGTTTGAAATTCATTTCTCGTGTTTGATTTAGAGTTGTCTCCTATCTTCAGCGCCATATCGCGCCGCTAGCGGTGGTTATACTGTTTATGTTCGCGAGCAATCTCGATTGGACGTATTATACTGGTGGGTTTGTAGTTTGGGGGTGATGCATGAACGATTACTTTAAGCATCGAGCGCGTGGCACTTGCTATTATCCATCTGTAGTCGAATGAAGGTGCTTACGCTAGAACTGAAGGTTCCGATGTAGGCAGCTGAATCAACGGCGGTTTCGATCCCAGCGAGTAAGTTTAGATAATCTAACTTTTTTTCTTCTGTGGTGCGCCGCTTATTCACACGATGATGGTAACCTGACTGGGATTCGTTCTCGAGTGTATGAAAACGTTGATTCGGGTAGTCTTTGATCAACTGAGAGATGTTGCCGTAGTCATCAGTCATGACAAAAATGTCTTTAGCATCAGTATGCCTTTTTAGCTTATCCATGTAGGCACTGAGTGGATACGGTTGAGCCTCCTTTATTTTGTCACCACTTCGGATATGTAGTGCGCCGTATTCTGAGGGGAGCTCAAGGCTGCCTCTAATTGCATTAATCTTTTCTTTGACTGGTGCTTTTAGGCTCCAAATCATATTAGAAACTTCGCTATAAACCTCAATGGCTGAGCCTTCTCGCTTAAGTGAATGAATGCTAAGATGAGGGTCATCAAAGTCATTCGCTCGAAGACCCTCCCAAATTTCATAACCTAAATGGTCACACTTTGAGAGCATTTTGAGAGCTGGAGCGCACGCCTTGCGAAGTTTGAATTTGAACTTAGGCGATGGAAATCGGGGATTCAATATTCGATGGAGTGGACAGGTCTGTTCTATGCAAAAGGGCTCAAAAAAATCTGTCCAGCCGTGCTGAGTGGAAAAGTTAGCATCTTTTGAATATAGCTGAAACTGTATGTTGTTCTGCAGGCAATACACCATCCCCTGAAGCATGTTGACATACTCAGCAAAGAATCCGGACCTGGATCCCAGATGATAAGCCAACTTTTCAGGGAAGGCTTCATTGATTCTTCTATAGGTGTCTAGCTCTATTGGCATGGTTGATGGGGAGGCGTAAATAGATTCTTTCAGTATCTATTTACATTTATCCTAAGTAGATTGATTCTCGCGGACTGTTTAGGCATTTATTAATATCGGTTGTTTGAAAGATCAACCATTGTTGCGGTGTCGCCAAGGCGAATTTTGCCGGTAGGAGAAATTGTATTTGAGAGATGGAGAATGTCTCTGTGATATTTCTTCCCGTGCCTGTGGATGACGTCTGTTGATTTTCCTTTCCTAACTCAATGTCCTGATTAGTTCTATCGAGGCTCGTGCATTGTAAATGCCCCATTCTGATTGATTTCTAATCATTTCCAATATTCTCCTATCCAAGGAGTGGGCTTGCAGTGCTTGTAGAGTCTCTTCCAGATTTTCCAGCGATGCTTTTTCTTATCTGGCCACTTGCCTTCGGTTGCATCTTTTAAGTCCGGGTGCCCATGGAAGGCCAGCACTTTTGTTTCCGGCTTAGGCTGATGGGGTATTTTAAAGTAACGTAAGAATGCATTCGGGAGGCAGTGATAGCGGAACGATTGGAACCACGCTTCCGGCCAGAAGTTGAGAGTCCCCGTTTTTTCAATAACCTTAGCAGACAAGTATTCCTGAGAGGCTGTCCCAAATCTCTCGATTGCGAGATTGGGAGCAGTCTCAAAGGCTTCTTTGACAAAGCCGAGTGTGCCGACGACGAATGAATAGCAAGTCGCTTGGCCTACGTGGTTACCTTTGGTATTCCAGTCATTGATAATATAGAATTTATCCCCCTTAGGATAAGTAAACAAGTCGTTCAAATTTCCGGTTATTAAGACGTCCAAGTCGAAGAAGAAGACGCGCTGGTTCTCAAGATCCCCAAGGTTGTTGGCACACAAGCCGACTTCTTTACGATAGTTGTGCACGTTCTGATTGGGGTCTATGCGTAGACCAGGTTCTTCAAGCTGTATAATTTCGGGGTGTAAGAAGTCTAGCTTCTCATTACTGAAGACGAAAAAGCGAATGGGTAGCGTAGTGTTTCGTTCAATCATCGAATACAGACGGTTTACGTATTCAACGTCATAGAGCTGTCCCCAAAGAATGCTGATAATGTTAATTGGTGGGTTCATTGAGTCGTGTTATATGCTTTTGTGTTATCCGCCAATCAGGCCAATTTGCGATTCCTTACTGTGCATATACTTTTTGGGTGGCTAGTAGCATTTTCTGAAGCGAAAAAGTATCGCTCTTTGTGGGGTAGACTTGATTTCTGAATAATTGAGCCAGTTGGTTGGCCATACTTGTTGTATCCGCAGGCTTGATTAGTCCAGCTGGGAAAATTGCATCCAGTTGTTCAGCTACGCCGCCGTGCGCATAGGCGGCGACTGGTTTGCCGATGGAAAGGGCTTCGAGGGTGACGCGTCCGAAGGCTTCGGGGTCGGTTGAGCAGGAAACGACGACATCGGAGACTGCCATGACTTCGCGCAGGTCGCTGCGGTGGCCGACTAGGGTGATCTCATTGGCCAGGTCGGCGGCTTTGATCGCGTTTTTTAGCTCTTCGAGGAATTCCAGCTTCTTGTGGTGTGGCTCTCCGACGATGAGGCCGTGGGCGGGTAGGCCTTTGGCTTTGAGTTGGGCGATGACTTGGACGAAGTCCAGTTGGCCTTTCCAGCGGGTGATTCGACCGGGGAGGGTGATGATGTATTTGCCCTCTAGCTGGGGGTAGTCGCTTTGCCATTTGGCCAGCCACTCTGAGGGCGGATGGTAGCCGTGGGGGAATTCCTGCGGATCCACGCCTCTGTGGATCACGGTGAGGCGATCCTCCGACACCTTTGGGTAATTCTTAAGCACGTAGTCTTTAACGCTGTTGGAGACGCAGATCACATGTTCGCCCTTTGTCATCACGGCGGAGTAAATGTTGACCGAGTAGAAGCCGTGCACGGTGGTGATGAGTCGTGGGCGGGTTTGCGGATTCATCTTACGCCAAGCGAGGTAGGCGAGCCAGGCAGGCAGCCGAGAACGGAGGTGAAGAATGTCGGGCTTTTCCTCCTCGAACAGCTTGCGAAGGACTTTGACCTGCTTGAGTGAGGTAAGTCGTTTTTTGTGGACGGGCAGGGTGATGTGGCGGCTGCCTTCGGCTTCCAACTTCTCGACTTGACGACCTCCGTTGGAGATCACGATCGATGTATGCCCCTTGTCCACTAGATACTTACCCACTTCGAGAGTGCCGCGTTCGACGCCGCCAGCGTTCAGCTCAGGGAGTATTTGGATGACTTTCATTTTATGATGACGGATGAATTGTGAGGGGTGAAGGATTCGGAATGTGGCATTCGAGATCACCAGATAATTGGAACGGGATATTTGTGAATTTCCGGGTCGGGAGTTACGAGTGTCATACCTTCGCAAAGCGCGCTGGCAATGATCATGCGGTCGAAGGGATTTTTATGGAGTAGGGGAAGCTTTTGAAGGTGATGGTATCGTGGGATGCCAGAAGCGGTTGGTGACGATTTGGGCGACGCGCGTGGCTTCGTTGAGCGGCTCGGGGGCGTCGAAGCTGGATAAGTCGCACGAGTCAGCGCTGTAGGGCAAGACTTGTCCTTGCTCGATGAGCAGATCCACGCCGCGGATCACTCGTGAGCTTTCGGCTTTGCGGGGCACTGGTAGGACGCCGACCTTCGCTCCGGAACTGAGTGCCTCGTAGATCATCGAAACGCTATCTTCAGTCACCCATACATAGCTGGCCGTTGCGAGTTGTGCGGGGAGCCAACCCCCATCGGTCTCTTCGACGGGCAAGATCGTGAGATTTTCGGCCTCGATTGCCGTGAGCTCGGAGCTGGTCGTTTCGGGACTACGTCTGGAGGTGGTCGCTGTCCAGCGTATGGCCGGGGCGTGCTCTACGATCTGCGTCAACTGCTCGACGACTTGCTGGCCATCCCATCCGTGGTGTTTGGAAGCCCCGCCGACGAGAAAGAGCCCTTTCTGGGCATCCTTCTCTGTGTTGATTTCGACTAGATTGATTACCCCTTTGGTCGTAATGATATTTGTGCCGCTGCGACCGTCATGCTCGGGCACGATACAGAGATCGAAGAGCGCGGCGATGCCTCTCGGCGGTGCCATCAGCGCGACGGTCGGCGCTTTCGTCACACGTCCGGCTGCGAGTAGGGTGGCGTGTGTTTGGCTGCCGGTGCCGACGATAAGATCCGGCTTTGCGAGTCCTGAGAAGTGACTGCCGCCCCCTGTCATGCAATCAAGCCAAGAGGCACGGCGCTCATTAACATCGATTTCGATTGTCTCAACCGGGTGGAGCTTTGCGATCGCACGGATTAAGCCGCGAGACTGGTTTTCGTGCCCCCGTTTGCCGTCCTTTATCTGCCAGATGGTCTTCACGGCGCTAGATTTTGCCTCCGGAGATTCGGAGTGTCCAAGGGCTAAAGGTTAACTGTGTCGTTGTATTCAAATCGGATTAAAGGATACGCGGCAAGGCCACTGGTATCCTGCCGTATCTGGCTCCCCACTGTCGAGAAAGCATTCTATGGCTGATGTCTAGTTTAAGGCACTCGTGAGTAGAATTAGTCACTCTAAATTTGACTCATGTAGCGCCAGTCGACCGGACTGGCTTCAGTTCGCTACGAATCTCTGATAAATTAATTGGCTGGTGCACTAGCTCCTAAAGGCTCGCACAACTGCTTCGCGGATGTCTTCGAGGATCGTATAGAACGCCGGCACGAGGAGGAGTGTGATAAAGGTGGCAAAGAGAACGCCGAAGCTCAGCGATATGGCCATGGGGATGAGGAACTGTGCTTGCAGACTCGTCTCGAAGAGCACGGGGAGGAGGCCGGCGAAGGTCGTCAGCGAGGTCAAAATAATCGGGCGAAAGCGCATGCCGCCGGCGTCTTGGATGGCTTGGCGGAGTGGTTTGCCTTCTGCGCGTTCTTGATTGATAAAGTCGACCAGTACGAGACTGTCGTTGACCACCACACCGGTCAGTGCGACGAAACCGAGCACAGAAAGAATACTCATCGGCTGCCCCATCATGATGTGCCCGCCGATCGCACCGATCAGGCCGAAGGGGATCACGATCATCACGATGACCGGCTGGATGTAGGACTTGAGTGGGATGGCGAGCAGGGCGTAGATAATGAAGAGGGCGATGAGCGTCATCTTCCCGAGGCTGGCAAAAATGTCGGCCTGTTCGCGGGCTTCGCCCTCAAACGACCAAGCAATGCCCGGGTGCTCAGCCATTAATGAATCGAGTAGGCCGGTTTCGTGGCCTTTGCCCTTGAGATCGGCTTTGATCAGGCCGAGATCGGCGATGCTCTTGTCGGCGTCGGCGGTGATGTTGATCACGCGGCGGCGATCGACGCGGGTGATCGAGGAGAAGCCTTCGGTAATCTCGAAGTCGGCCACCGCGTCGAAGGGTACTTCGCGACCATCGGGCGTTCGGATGCGGAGGTCTTCGAGGTTTTCGACGGATTGGCGTTCGTTGAGTGGGTAGCGCACCATGACTTTGATATCGTCGCGCCCGCGTTGGATGCGTTGGGCTTCGACGCCGTAGAAGGCGGCGCGTACTTGGCGCCCGAGATCCGCCTGGCGCAGGCCGAGGGGCTCGGCGCTTGAGTGGATGTCGAGCTGGATCTCGCGCTTGCCGCTGCTGTAGTTGTCTTTGATGTCGAAGAGCCCTTCGTAGGTGCTGAGCTTGGCTTTGATCGCTTCAGAGGCCGCTTGTAGGGCTTCGAAGTCGCGCCCGGAGAGTTGGATGTCGATCGGCATGCCTGCGGCACCGGCGGCGTTGGCGGAGAATGAGAGCTCTTTCACCCCGGCGACGGGGCCGATTAGCTCGCGCCAGCGGTTGGCTAGATTGGGCGCGGAGAGGGCTTCGATGTCGCCCCCCGCAGCGAGATTCTCGCGCTTGACCAGCTCGACGGCGATCTCGGCAATATGGGTGCCAGTGGTTTGTCCTCCGCCGCCCATGGGACCCCCACCGCCCTCAAAGGGCTGTGCACCAATGGTGACGACGGCATTATCAAAGGGTTCGCCGTGACCTTCGGCTTCCACCTCATCGATGAGTGTTTCAAGACCGTCCTGCATTTGCTCGATCGCTCGAGTGGTGAGTTCGACGGGGGTGCCTTCGGGCATGACGAGCTTGGCCACGATGTAGTCGGAGGGCACCGGTGGGAAAAAGACGAAAGCCAAATGCTTGCCGGCGAGCATGCCGCCCATGATCAGCAAGAGGCCGACAAAAGCGGCCACAGTGGCGTAGCGGAACTCGATGGCACGCTTGAGAAAGGGGCGGTAGCGGCGCTCGATGAAATTCTCAAGGCTGTCGGCAATCTTGCGCTGCTGGCGTTGTAGCCAGTTGATGTTGTCGCGGTCGTGCCCGCCGACGCGGCAGAGCGTGAGGTGGTAAGGCAGCACGAGCTTCGACTCGATGAGCGACCAGATGAGCGTCGCGATCACGACGACGGGGATCGGGTAAAAGAATTTACCCAAGAAGCCGGGGATGGTGAGGATGGGCAGGAAGGCCACGATGGTGGTGAGCACCGCGAAGGTCACGGGGATCGACACGCGTTTCGCTCCGGCCACGGAGGCTTCCACGCCGGGGCCGCCGTGTTTCTGGAATTGGGTAAAGACGCTCTCGCCGACGATGATGGCGTCGTCCACCACGATACCGAGCACGAGGATGAAGCCGAAGAGTGAGGCCAAGTTGATACTGATGCCGAGTGCGGGCAGGAAGAGGAAGGCGCCGAGGAAGGAGATCGGGATACCCAGCATCACAAAGAAGGCGAGCGAAGGGCGCAAAAAGAGGGTGAGGATGAGCAGCACGAGGAGCAGGCCGTAGATGCCGTTCTCGATCAGCATCTGGAGGCGGCCTTTCAGGTAGTAAGTGAAGTCGCGGAAGGCTTCGACCTGAATGCCCTCGGGCAGGTCGTGGTTGATCTCTTGGGCAAAAGCCTGCACTCGGCCGGAGACGTCGAGCGCACTCTCGTCGCCTACCGCGAAGATGCGTAGGAGCACGGCGCGCTGGCCGTTGAACTCGGTGACGAGTGGATCATCAACAAAGCCGTCGTCCACTGTGGCGAGGTCACGCACGCGGACGACCGCGCCGTCTGCACGGGTGATCACGGGCATGTCTTCAAAGCCCGCACTCGTGTAGGCCTTGCCGGTGGTGCGGAGGAGAATCTCGCCGCCGCGCGATTTGATCGAGCCGCCGGGGATATCGACTGAGGTGCTGCGGATGGCCTGCACGACGTCGTCGAAGCTGAGCCCGTATTGGCGTAGTGCGATTTCGGATACGTTAATGGAAATCTCAAACTCGGCCACGCCTTTGATGTCCACTTGGGTGATGCCTTCGCGGACGTTGAGCTCGTCGCGAATGAACTCGGCGATATCTTTGAGCGTTTTTACATCTGTATCACCATAGACGGCAAGCGAGATGACCTCGTTACGAATGAGGAGCTCTTCGACGGTGGGCTCTTCGGCTTCTTCGGGGAAATTGTCGATCGCATCGACACGGACTTTGATCTTATCGCTCACTTCGGTGGCGTCGTAGCCGCGCTCGACTTCGACGAGCACGGAGCCGTAGCCCTCGCCGGCGGTCGCGGTGATTTTCTTAACGCCGTCGACATCCTGGATGCGGTCTTCGATCAACTCGACGATGCCGCTCTCCACTTCCTCCGGGGCGGCGCCCGGGTAAGGCACGGCGATGCTGACCATATCGAGATCGAGCTCAGGGAAGAGTTCCAACTTGATCGAAAAAGCGGAAAAGAGCCCCGCCACGATGACGATGCCTGCGAGCAGGTTGGCGGCGACGCCGTTTTGTGTGAACCAGCGGATCATTGAGGAGAATTAGGAATTAGGAATTAAGGATGACGATTTCTATTCGATGACTTCGACGGGCATGTTTTCGATGTAGTAGGCGATAGGGCTAATGGCGACGCGGTTGCCGGGTTGGAGGCCTTGCTGAGCCTCGGGCTTATCTGCGACGGTCTTCACCAGTGAAGCCCCTACGTTCGAGGCCTCCGGGTTTCCCGAACTTACGTTCGAGGCCACGATGACTTGTTGGGCGTCGCTTTGGATGATGTCGACCTTGCGGGTTTTGAGGGTGCCCGCGTCGGTCAGCACATAGACGGTGTCGGATCCGCGTAGGGCGTATCGGGGCAATACGTAGGCATCGGAAATCGTGCGGCCTTCGATCTCGGCGGTCATGAACTGGCCACGGCGGAGGGGCTCGGGGTTTTGCTTATTGGGTGCAAAGGGATCTTCGAGTTCCGCGACCGCGTAGAGCAGTCGGCTGTTGGGGTCGATGGTGGCTTCCATTCGGACGAAGCGAGCGACCCAGGTGGGTGAGTTTGTGGCGTTGGTTTTTTGCAGACGCACGAAGCGCTGGCGGCGGTCTTTGGTCTCTAGTAGCTCGGCCTCGCGAGTCGTGACGGGGAGGCGGATCTCGGCGCGGTCGGTGGCGTAGATGCGGGCAACGGGCGCTGCGGGTGCGGCGCTCACGTATTGACCGAGGTCGGCGCTGGTGCTGAGCACGCGTCCGTCGAAGGGTGCTTGAATCTGTGTGCGGGCGAGATTGCGCTCGGCGCGTTTGAGATTGGCGCGGGCGCTTTCGATGCGTGCTTGGGCTTGAGCGAGTTGTGGTTTGCGCAAAGTCAGGTCGCTGGCTTCGCCCTCACCGAGTGCGGCCCAGTCGGCGGCGGCTTGCTCAGCTTGGGCTTCTTCTTGCGCGAGCGCGAGCTCGGCGTTGGCCAGTTCGGCGGCCTGTGCGGCGGCGGCGGCCTCGTAATCGGCGGGATCAATGCGCAGGAGCATGTCGCCTTTACGAAAAGTTCCGCCTGCGCGGAAGTTGTCCGCCACTTCGATAATGCGCCCGCTGACCTCGGCGGAGAGCTCGGACTCGGTGCGAGGGAGAACGGTGCCTTGGCTTTTAACTGTTAGCTGAATCGTCTGAGGCTGCACTTCGATTACTTCGATATTAGTGATCGGGCGCTCGGGAGCGACTTCGTTCGCCTCGGGTTTGAAGACGAAGAGCAGGATGGTGATGATGCATGCGCCGAGAAGAATGAGAAGTGTGAGGAGTGTTTTCATGGTGCGTAGTGGCGTGCTTTAGCCGCCATTTTCGTTAGCCTTTGTGTTTTGTTGGCTCGCGGGCGTCCTGGACGGCGGCTGAAGCACGCCGCTACGAAAGTCCCCACCCAAAGCCAGATACAGGTCGATGCGGTTTTGCAGGAGGAGATTGGCGACAGTGAGTAGGCGGCTGCGGGCGATGTCGGCCGTGCGTTGCGTGTCGAGGGCGCTGAGAAAGTCGCCGGTGCCGTTTCGGTAGCGTTCCCACGCGAGGTCTTCGGTGGCGGTGGCCTCGTCGGCTGCGAGTGTGAGCTTGGATTGCTGAATGCGGAGGTATTGCTCGGCGGCGAGGGTGGTTTCGACTTCGAGGAAAGCGCGGAGCGCGGTGTTGCGGAAGTTGGCGGCGGCCTGATCGCGGAGCGAGGCGCTGCGGTCGATGTTGGCACGGATGCGTCCGCCTTGGAAAATGGATTGAGTGAGGTTGCCCGCTAGCGTCCACACGCTGAAGTCGCCATCGAGTAGGTTATTGAATTCCTGAGAGGAGGTGCCACCTGAAGCGGTTAGACTGATCTGGGGCAGCAGGTCTTTCTTCGATGCGCGGTATTCGCGATCTGCTGCGGCGAGTTGACGTTCGGCGGCGATCAGGTCGGGGCGGCGTTGCAGAAGATCGGCAGGCAGTCCCGCAGGGATCGATGAAGGTAGATTGGGCAGGGCTTTGACTGCCTTTAGTGAGCCCGCCGGGTAACGGCCTAGAACGACTTCGAGCTGGCGGGTGGCGGCGTCGAGTGTGCGTTGGCGAGTCGCGGCGTCAGCCTCGGAAGAGGCGGCTTGCGTGCGGATGCGGCGCAGGTCGAATCCTTCGGAGAGGCCGCGCTTGAAGCGAGATTCGAGGGCTTCTTGGTTGTCGCGGTAGGCTTGCGCGGTGCGCTCGGCTAGCGCGAGTTGCTGTTGTGCTTCGATTAAGTTCAGCCACGCTTTGGTTGTTTGTGCGGCGAGTGAAAGTTGGGCAGCTTCGAGTTCGGCCTGGCTACCTTCGACTCGCGCGAGCGCGGCGGAGGTGCGGTCGCGGACGCGCCCCCAAAGGTCGAGCTCCCAGCTGAGATTCAGAGCGAGGTCGTAATTTTCGAAAATGACCCCGTTGGTCGTATTGGGGCCGAAGGAGCTGATCTGTTGCCGTGAGCCATTGAGGCCTAAGCCTGCGGAGGGCATCAGGTCGGCACCGGCGATGCGCGCTTCGGCGATGGATTGCGCAAATCGAGCGGCCGTGACTTCCAGCCCGGGATTGTTCGCCAGCGCTTCGAGGACGAGCGCTTCCAGTTCGGGTGCGTTCAAGTCCTTCAGCCACGCAGTGGGGGCGGCATTGTCGGTCGCGGTCGTCCATGCGTTCGGTGTCTCAATGGCGGGAGGCGCGCTGCGATCCGGGGAGGTGGCGCAGGCGCTGAGGAAGAGTGCCGTGGATAGAATGATGGCATGAGCCGTAGGAGAGGGTTGATCCCTCGACCTTTCCTGCGTGCCGATTCGTGGGTCGAGGGGTAAACCCTCTCCTACAGTTGGCGCGTGTCTCTTGTTTCTAAATTTCATTTTTGCCGAAAGCCGGCCACGACGTAGGCCGTCAACTCTTGTAGGATTCTATCGAGGTTGGTACCGTCTAACTTACCACCGGATATGTTTTCGAGGCGGACTTGTTCGATTAGGGTGCCGATCATCGTACTGATTGAGAGGAAGAATCGGTATTGTAGCTGCGATTCGGAGAGGTCAGGGCAGCTACGCTTTATCTCAGCCATAAAGCGCATAGAAAGTTCGGCGAAAAACTCTTTGTGCAGACTGCGCATAAAGTCGGCAGGCTCGGTCAGTGCACGGCCAATAATCTGCACGAGCGTGGTGTCGTTGACGGGAGCCGACTCGATGCCAGTAAAGAGCGGTCGGAAGAGGGCGTCGTAGATTGCTTCGAGGGGAACCGGTTTGGGCGCATGTTCGGTGATACGCGCATCGAGGAGTTCGAGGCGTGTGCGATTAATCGGCTCGAAGCGCTCGCGGATGAGCGCGCGCATGAGATTCGTCTTCGACCCAAAGTGGTAATTGACCGCAGCGAGATTGACGTTCGCTTCGTTCGTCACCTCGCGCAGTGTCATCGCGCGATAGCCGCCACGAGCGAAAATCTTTTCCGCAGCGCGTAGAATTCGTATGCGGGTTTTTTCCGATACAGAACTTTCAGTTTTACTCGGGGTGCTCATTTTTCAAACAATTGTTTAAAACGAGCTAAAGGTCAACTGTGGGATGTGGATTATCTCTACTTGATTCGCGCCTTGTCAGATGGCGGCGGCAGAGCTTTGCTTATCGTATGACTGAGCAATCAAAAATTCGCTGTGGCGTCGTCGGCACGGGTTATCTGGGGCAGCACCATGCCCGTATTTATGCGGCTTTGGACGCGTGCGAGCTCGTCGGTATCGTCGAGGCGGACGATGCCCGCGCGGCGGAAATCTGCGCAAAATACGAGTGTAAACGCTTCGACTCGGCGGAAGCCCTTGCGGCGGAGTGCGACGCGGTTAGCGTGGTCGTGCCGACGGATAAACACTGCGAAGTGGCTGTGCCGCTCTTGCTCGGGGGCTGCCATCTCTTAATCGAGAAGCCGCTCTGCACCAGCCTGGTCGAGGCAGAAGAAATTTTGGCCGCTGCGAAATCGCAGGGCTGCATTGTGCAGGTCGGCCATATCGAGCACTACAATCCCGTGATGGGCTACTTGGAGAATGCGGTCACCCAGCCGCAATACATCACGGCTGATCGCCTCGCACCCTTCAACCCGCGTGGCACGGAAGTGGGCGTGGTGCTCGATCTCATGATCCACGATATCGGCGTCATTCTCGCTCTTGTCCGTTCTCCAGTGAAGCAGGTCGATGCGGTCGGGGTCAATGTGCTCTCCAACTCTGAAGACATCGCCAATGCGCGCATTACTTTTGAAAATGGCTGCGTGGCCAACATCAACACTAGTCGTGTGAGCCAAAAGAAGGTGCGTGAGATTCGTGTCTTCCAGCCGCAAAACTATCTCTCACTTAACTTCCAAGATCAGAGCGGCCACTTCCTCCGCAAGGAGGGTGCTGAACTCGTGCGCGAGGAGATCCCCATAGAAAAAGACGAGCCCCTCAAGCTGGAGTTGGAGTCCTTTGCGCAAGTCGTGAAAAACGCGGGCAAGCCCAAGGTCGGCGCCGAGCTCGGCAAGTCCGCGCTCGAGTTGGCGATTCAGGTGACGGAGCTAATCCATTCGAAGTAAATAAATGTCTGAACAGCCTCCAACGACTACGGATTTTTCCGCGCCCATTGATGGGCAGCCGGACTTGCTGATCATCGCTGGCGAGCATTCAGGCGACGAACATGCGGCGCTCCTGCTGGCTGATTTGCGGGCGAAGCAGCTGGACTTAAAAGTGGCCTGCCTCGGCGGCGTCGAGCTGCAAGCCGCAGGGGCGCAACTGCTCTACGATCTCACGGCGGTCTCGATTGTCGGTTTTGTCGAAGTGGTGCGGCACTATAACTTTTTTAAAGACCTTTTTAATCGGACGCTCGACTGGATTGAACGTTACCAGCCGAAGCATATCTGTTTCGTCGATTACCCGGGCTTCAATCTGCGTCTTGCTGAGCAACTGGCCGCACGTGGCTTGAGCAAAAAAGGTGGCGGCACAATTGGTATCAGTTATTACGTAGGGCCCCAAGTCTGGGCGTGGAAAGCGAAGCGCCGTTTTAAGATGGCACAGCTCATCGATCGGCTTGGGGTGATCTTCCCTTTTGAGGTGGACTGCTTCGCCGATACCGATCTTCCGACCGAGTTTGTCGGGCATCCTTTCGTGCGTGAGAGCTATGAGCCGCCTTTTAGTTACGATGCCGCCGCGCCGCTACTTCTTCTGCCGGGCAGCCGCAGCACCCCTGTGGGGCGTATATTTCCACTTCTTTTGGCTGGCTTCCGTCGAGCGCGTCAGAAGAAGCCGGATCTTAAAGCGCGGGTTGTTTACCCGAGCCAAAAAATCCATGAGCAGCTCGAAGTCATTTTAAGCACACAGCCCGATTTAGCGGACAGTATCGAATTCACTGCCAACACGACGCAGCGTCTGCCCGCCAGCGCGGTGCTGATGAGCTCGGGCACGATGTCGCTGGCCTGCGCGCTTTCGGCCATTCCCGGAGCTATCGCGTATCGCCTCAATCCGATGAGCTATTGGCTCGGTCGCATACTGATAAAAGTGAAATACATCGGTATCGCCAACCTGCTCTTGGATCGCCCCTTGCATCCGGAGTTCATCCAGAATGCCGCGAGCCCACAAGCGCTCGGTGCAGAGCTGCTACGGGCGATCGAAGATCCAAAGGCCGCTGACGACGCCGCCAAGGGCGCGGCCGAGCTTCGCGATTTACTGCACGCCGGCAGTGATGCCACCGCCGCCGAATGGCTGGCGCGAGGAATTTAAGGGTAGGGCACGATATCCCTATCGTGCCGTAGGTGTGTCGTCTGGGTACGCGGTTCGGCGGTCCACGCGTGGCGGTTCGTTAGGGATAACGAACCCTACCAATTTCGATTTACGCGTCCACCACCACGTCTGCGTCGCCCTTGGGCTGGCAGCAGCAGAGTAGGGCATGCCCTTCCTCTGGTTCGCCTGTGTGCCCGTTCGGGTATTCGACTTCGCCAGAGACGATCGGTTGCTGGCAGGCCGTGCAGTTGCCCATGCGGCAGCCGTAGTCGAGGTCGAGGTCGTGGACTTCGCCCAGTTCGAGGATGCTTTCTTCGTCGCCCGTCCAAGGAGCGGTGACGCCGGATTTTTGAAAAATGATGTTAGCCATGTTTTTAAGAAAATTCGGGATCGAGGGAATTGCAAATGGTTTGTGTGCTAAGCTGCTTTGACCAGCATCCAGATCGCCATGGCCATCATCATCAGGTTCTCGGTCAGAGAGATGAAGCCGAGGGGCACATCTTTGCCGCCGCCCACGCAGGCGCACTCGAGATCGCGCTTTTCAATATAAACGGCTTTGATGATGGAAATGGCACCCAAGGTGGTCGCCACCAGCACGATGGGTGCGACGATCCAAGTGAACAGCCCGGCGATCATGAGCACGCCGCCGATCGTTTCGATCAAGGCATAGACCGTGGCGTAGGGCACGTAGTGCCGCGCCAGCAGGTCGTATTGGATGAATCCGTTGGCGTAGGATTGGAGGTCTTGCAGCTTTAAGATGCCGAGCACGCACATGCTGAAGGCAATGAAGAGCTCAACGACTCGGATGATGTCCAGTCCTCCTTGTAGTGCCCAGGCAGTGACCAGCGCCATGGGCAAGGTCACGGCGAAGACGGCGATGACGGGTTGATAAGTTTTGCCCTCTTTCGGGTCGGCGCCGAGGCCGAGATGTTCGCGCAGGGCGTCGTAGCCACCGACATGCTCGCCCTCGATATAGATCTGCGGCGTCTCATCGACGTCGTTGTCTTCTTTGTATTGCTTGTTCGCGTCCATTGATTCGAGGATATGGTCTTCGACTTCGTGGCCGTGGCGTTTGAGTAGGTCGAGCGCCTTGATGCCCCAAGGGCAGAGGTGGTCTGGGGTGACCATGCGGTGGATAGTGGCTTTCTTTTTCATGATGAGGTATTTTAGCGGTTCTGTATTATTTTTCAAAGACAGCGTGCGATTCGTACGTGTTAGTTGCCTTTAAGTTTGTGTGTGGTTTCGGAAATTGCGCAGTAGAGCACGGGCACTACGAAGATGGTGAGAATGGCGAGCAACATGCCGCCGAAAGAGGGGATCGCCATGGGCACCATGATGTCGGCGCCGCGTCCGGTTGAGGTGAGAACGGGCAAGAGGGCGAGTAGGGTAGTGGCACTTGTCATCATGGCCGGGCGCACACGGCGGGTGCCGGCTTCGATCGTGGCGGCGCGGATGGCCTCAATGCTTTGTGGCTTTTTCTCACGGAAGATCTGCTGCAGGTAGGTGCAGACGATCACGCCGTTGTCCGTGGCGATGCCGAAGAGCGCGAGGAAGCCGACCCAGACCGCCACGCTCAGATTGATCGTGCCCATTTGGAAGAGGTCGCGCAGGTTGTGACCGAAGAGACTGAAGTCCATGAACCACGGCTGCCCGTAAAACCAGATCAGGATGAAGCCGCCCGACCAGGCGAAAAGGATGCCCGAGAAGACCAACAAGGTCGTCGAGATTCGTTTGAATTGGAAATAGAGAATCAGCCAAATCGCGAAGAGCGCGATGGGCAGCACGATGGAGAGTTTCTTCTCGGCGCGGATTTGATTCTCATAGCTGCCGGTAAATTTATAACTCACGCCGGTAGGGATGTTGAGTTCGCCGCTGGCGATCTTTTTCTGGAGATAAGCCTGCGCTTGCTCGACGACTTCGACCTCCGCGTAGCCGTCGCGCTTGTCAAAGATCACATAGCCGACGAGGAAGGTGTCTTCGCTCTTGATCACCTGTGGGCCACGCGTGTAGCGGATCTCGGCCAGTTGCCGGATCGGGATCTGCGCCCCGCTGGGCGCAGCCACGAGAATGTTCTCGATGGACTCGATGCTATCGCGCAACTCGCGCTGATAGCGCACGCGCACGGGGTAGCGCTCACGGCCTTCGACGGTTTGGGTGATCGGCTTGCCGCCGATGGCGACTTCGATCACATCCTGCACCATGCCGATCTGTATGCCGTGGCGGGCAATGGCGTCGCGGTCGATGTCGATCTCTAGATAGGGCTTACCCACGATGCGGTCGGCCAGCACGGCTTCGGCTTTGATCGAAGGCACTTGTTTGAGCTGAGCTTCGATGTCGAGGGCGACTTGTTCAAGCGTCTCTAAGTCGGGGCCGTAAACTTTGAGACCCATTGGTGCGCGCATGCCACTTTGCAGCATAACGATGCGGGCGGCGATGGGCTGTAGCTTGGGCGCGGAGGTGGTGCCGGGGATGGCGGCGGCTTCGACGATTGCCGCCCATATGTCGTCGGGGCTACGGATTTCATCGCGCCACTGGCGGAAGGGGCGGCCGGTTTCGTCCGGTATCAGCTTTTCGGATACGTCACGCGCGAATGCGTCTTCGTCTTCGTTGTAGCGGAAGGTGAGGACGCGCCCGTCGGCATCCGTTTTGTATTCGGATTTGTAATTGATGATCGTCTCTATCATCGAGATCGGCGCAGGATCGAGCGGGCTCTCCACGCGGCCGATCTTGCCGACGGCGGATTCGACTTCAGGGATGGCGTTGATCGCCATATCTTGTTTACGCAGTACGTCCATGGCCTCGCCGATAGAGGCGTGGGGCATGGTGGTGGGCATGAGGAGGAAGGCGCCCTCGTCGAGGTCGGGCATGAACTCCTTACCGAGGCCGGGCACGGCGTGCGCCACCGCCACGTAGGGGTCTGATTTTTTGACAAAGTCCGGCATCCATCCGAAGACCTTGCCCCATCCGAGCCAGACGGTGAGTCCGAAGATAAGGATCAGGCTACAGCCCAAGAGGAAGATCGTCTTGGCGCGGAGCAGCAGGGTGAGAATGCGCGCGTAGAAGTGGATGAACAGATAGAAGAACCCGAGCAACCCGCCAATCAAGACGGCGACGAAGAGGAAGTTGACGCCGTCGCGCTCCACGCCGAGCGGCTGCCAGTCAGTCGCCAAGAACCACGCGGTGATGAGAGCCACCAAAAGGCACAAGAAGGCACGGAAATATTTTTTGATGAATTGCCAGGCTCCTCTTTTTGACGTGTCTGATTTTTGCGATTTTTTGCGTCTTTTCGTGGCCAAAATCCAATGCGCGAGTGGCGGGATGACTGTCAGCGC
>PPCM01000302.1_pt1 | contig 57802 bp, 52 predicted proteins | sample 1555541 | NCBI WGS metagenome assembly PPCM01 (sample SAMN05284479, study PRJNA326546) | Marine sediment metagenome, whole genome shotgun sequencing project. | isolation source: marine sediment | place: Germany: Wadden Sea | collected 2012-09-05
TCTTTATTTAAATTATTTATAATCTCATCAGATTGAGAAGCGACACAACCAGTACCACCACAAACCATGATGTGACTTCTAATTTTACTCATTATAAACCTCCTTAAGCCTTATCAAATGATTTAATCAGGATATGATTGTCTACCATCTTTCCATTCATAACATGCTCTTCGATGATTCTTTTAGCTACTTCTTGGTCCACATTCCCGTAAAGAGTTGGTTCTTGATTTGGCATATTTACTTGAACTGTTGGTTCACTATGGCAAAATCCTAAACACCCTACTTGCACAAGTTTTACATTTGTAAGACCTTTATCTTGAATTAGTGACATTAAGGCTTGAAGTGTTTCACGAGCACCTGCTGCAATACCACAAGTGGCCATACCGACCATTAATTCAATTGTATCACCAGCATTTTCACCAGTTTCTCTTAAGTTAACTTTTTTAATAGAATCTTCTCTCAGTTTTATCAACTCGTCTAAAGACTTTATTTTCATTGTTCTTCCGCCTTTCTGTATGTCTCAATTATACCTTCTACATCATCAACCGTTACATGACCAAATACTTTATCACCTATCACTACAACGGGTGCTAAGCCACATGCGCCAACACAACGAATATCCTTTAATGTAAATATTCCATCAGGCGTTGTTTCACCATTGCCAACTTCTAATATCTCTTTGAACTTATCAAAAACTGGTTCAATACCTCTAACATAACAAGCTGTACCTGTGCATAAATTGATTACATTCTTACCTACAGGATTTGTTGTGAAGTAAGAATAGAAACTAACAACTCCAAATACTTTTGCACCTGAGACATTTAGTTTTCTCCCTACATAAAGTTGAACTTCTCTTGGTAAATAACCAAAAATACTTTGAGCCTTATGTAATACTGAAATTAAAGCAGATTCATCACCAGCAGTTACTGCAATAAACTTATCCAATGATTCATACCCTTCTTGAGGTAAGTCCGGTACACTAATAGTTGCTTTTTGAGCTTCGGGCTTCATTGATTAACACCATCCTTTCTTATTTTGAAAATTTCCACTTTAATTTCATACCCAAAGATATAAAGTTTCAATCGATATTTACGCATTATTCTGAAATATCAAAAAAAAGTAATCGCTACCTTAGTAATGACTACTTTTCCCACTCTCTCAATGGTATAAAATGTCCATCTTGTAATTCGTATATAAGATATCTTTTATCGTTATCACCATACTCATCAATTCTAAATGATTCTTGTAACCCATTAAAGTCTCTCTCTACGATTGCTTCCTTAACTGACTGTGGTGTCATATCCTTAGAGTTCTTTAGACCCTCTTCTAAGATCACCATCACATCATAGGTAATTGCAGATATGAAAGACGGTGGATAATTATACTTTTCTGTATATTCCTCATAGAATTTATTATAGGACTCTGTATTTTCTTCTGGTACATAAATTCCAATAAATAGTCCCCCTTCAACTGCACTACCACCAGATTCAATTATTTCATGAGTCATAGACCAGCTAACTGAAAGCAATTGAATGTCATGAGTTCGTTTGACTGTTTGTGTTAAAAAAGCAGTATCATTTGCCTGGGATATCATAAAAACTGTTGAGGGATCAAGTTGAGTAACCTGGTTTGCAACATCTTCAAGATTATCTTTTTTTGAGTTAAACGGTATTATAGCTTTTAGTTTAAACTTATCATTCTCATAAAAATCCCTGAAATAGTCCATTAGGTTCTTTGTATATTCCTCATTAGAAGTATCATAGATTACTACGATATCGTTAATAGAATTCATATGACAATAGTCAGACATGATTTTTCCTTGTCTGCTATTTATTGGAGATGTCCTAATAAAGAAATCATCATTTTCACTTAATGTATCAGTAGACATAGAGGGTGACAAAAACATTAAATCCTCACCTTGAGATTTTAAGACTGCTTCTGACATATCACTTGTTAAATGTCCAACAACAAAATTGACCCCCTCCTCTTTGAATGCCTTATGGGCTTCACTAGCCATATCCGAATCAGAACCATCATCTTTAATCACCAGTTCTATCCTACGACCATTTATGCCACCTTCTAGATTTATTTTATTGATGTATAATTCTACAGAGTTTCTTGCATCAACACCTAATTGAGACTGTTTTGTTGAGATGTCTGCAATGAATCCTAGCTTAATAGGTTCTTTTTCACAACCAAGAAGTAAAAAAATAAGTAGGATAAGAAATATAATTTTTTTCATGTTACACCTCCACTTTTCTTCTACCCAAATATTTGATGTAATAACGAAAAAAACTGCCTCAGCAGTTAATTTAAAGATAAAAGAATCATCATTATATTTGCATCATCAAATTGTCTAATATCTAAATTAGTAAGCTGATGAATTTTGTTTAATCTGTAGACCAACGTATTTCTATGTAAAAAAAGTGCATTTGCTGTATCTGTTACATTCAGATTATGATTAAAGAACCCATAAATAGTTTCGTTAAGTTCCTCATTCAATTGATTTATAGGATAGATTTTTAAGTAATCCTCCATAAGTGATATTTTATTTTCTTCAGAGAGTTCATGTAATACCTTTAAGTAGAGAACATCTTTGAATCGAACAATCTTTTCTTCGTTCTTAACGAATAACGATATCAGCTGATGTGTTTGCTCATAAGCCTTTTTTAAATCAACTATATTATTTACTTTTGGACCGACGTAAACTTTAGCGGATATCATCACTTCAGATTCAAGATGAGCAATTACATTCTCAGGTGTAATTGTTTCATTTTCATTAACAATCAACAAAAGCATATCCTGGTTTAAAACAAGTACTTCAGATACTTCCATTATTACCAAAATCAAATCTATAGAGTCAGAGATATGTTGACCTTTTACAATCCAAGTCTCAAACATTGAAGTATTTTCAAATGATTTAGGTAATTCATCTACTGAGTAAGGTAAATCTTTAAGTACACGATACCAAAACGGTTGTTTTACTTCATTAGTGTCTATGATTAATTTCACTAACTCTAATTGATTGTCATTTAAAACATTTGTAGAACTTATTATGTATGATTCCATTTCATATTCATGAATGCTCTTTATAGTTCCAGAATAGAGACATTGACCATGCTTGTATATATTTAGATTAGTATTTAATATTTCTTCTAATTTTTTGTATTTAAACATATGCCCTCCTGCTTTTTATTATACAGAATAAAATAAGAAAAGCCTAGATTCACATCTAGGCAATTATTAGAAAATTGCATTTTCAGATTCTTTGTCAAATGCATGAATATTTGATTTAAATGATACTTTAATTTTATCACCGCGACCTTTTGTAAAATTCTTACCTTCTTTCGCAATGTATGTTTTACCAAATGCATTGAAGTAGATATATGTCTCAGAACCTAATAATTCAAGTACATCAATTTCAGCTTCGAAACCTTCTTCAGAATCTATTTCAATATCCTCTGGTCTACAGCCAATAACAACTTCTTTACCAATATATCCAGCAGCTTTAGCTTTCGCAGCTTTTTCTTCAACTATAGCCTTTTTATAGTTCTCGAATTGCACATATAATTGATTGTTCTCCTCAACAACTGTACCATTCACAAAATTCATCTGAGGAGCTCCTATAAAGCTAGCTACAAACATATTAGAAGGATGATTATATATTTCTCTAGGAGTATCTACTTGCTGAATAAGCCCATTATTCATTACACAAATTCTTGTACCCATTGTCATTGCTTCTGTTTGATCATGAGTAACATAAATAAATGTAGTGTCCAATTCTTGATGTAATTTTATTAACTCTGCTCTCATTTGAACTCTTAATTTCGCATCCAGATTAGAAAGTGGCTCATCCATTAAAAATACTTCTGGTTCTCTAACGATTGCTCTACCTAAAGCGACACGTTGTCTTTGACCACCAGACAATTGTTTAGGACGTCTCTTTAACAAACTTTCGATACCAAGGATTTTTGCTGCTTTTTCAACTTTTTCTGTAATCATAGCTTTTGGTACTTTTCTTAATTTAAGACCAAACGCCATATTTTCATATACAGTCATATGTGGATATAATGCATAGTTCTGAAATACCATAGCGATATTTCTGTCTTTAGGTAATACATCATTTACCATGTTATCACCAATATATAATTCACCATCAGAAATTTCTTCTAAACCAGCGATCATTCTTAAACTTGTTGTTTTACCACAACCAGATGGTCCAACAAATACTAGGAATTCTTTATCTTTGATTTCTAAATCGATACCTTTTACTGCGTGAAACCCATTTGGATAAATCTTGTTAATTTGCTTCAGTTCTAATCCTGCCATAATTGCCTCCATTTCGTTTTCTGATATAATTATAGCTTTTCTTAGAATAAACATCTATTGACAAATCGTACAAATTCTTTTGTAACAAAAAACAAAAGGCGATATAATCGCCTTTTGACTATGTAACATTACTATCAAACTTTTAAGATTTGTTTAAGCCCCCTATGATTAAACAAATAAGTTTGAAAGCAACAAGTTATTTCAAATCCATAACTATCATAACATATTGTACGTAATTTTTCAAACTAATTTGAAAACTATCAAATTAGTTTGAAAATATTTCTTACAGGCAATATCTATATAATAGTTCAATTGTCGCATCAATACTCTTCATATGTGTTCTTTCATAGTGATGTGTACCTTCAACACCAGGCCCAACACATGCAAAACGAACGTCTCCACCCCTATGAACATATTGACTAGCATCAGAGCTATAATGATTGAATACATCAATATTATATGGGATTTGATGCGATTCACATACATTAGCTAAACGTGATACAAAATCATAATCATATGGCGTTTTTTTATCCTTTGCAGCGATAGAAACAGCAAATTCAGTAGATGTTTGTTCAAAGCCTACAGGCGCAATATCTATTGCAATCAATTCTTCTGTATTCTCAGGAATAATTGATAAACCATGACCACATTCCTCGTAATTAGAAATAATAAAATGTACCGTTTGTTTTGGAGCAGTCTCTTTAAACATTTTAGCCAAAATAAACGTCATAGCCACTGCGGCTTTGTTATCAATATATCTTGTTTTAATAAAATCAGTCTCAGTAAATTCTGTTCTTGTATCCATAGCGATGATATCACCAACTTGAATACCTAACTCTTGTACATCTGCTTTAGAAGATACCATTTCATCAAGTCGCACAGTCATATCTTGCTGATCGCGTTTTTCATATGATTTTAAACCATGAATATGTGTCGATGCTGTCGTTGGGATAATTGATCCGCGGTATACTTTCCCAGAACGGGTAAATACCTGACAGTTTTCTCCTTCAGTTGCACTCCAAGCACCACCACCAATACGATGATACTTTAATTTACCATCACTTGTAATATTCTTTACCATTGCACCAAGCGTATCCATATGTGCTGATATTGCAATAGCTTCATCTGATTCACCTTTAAAAGTTGCAATTAATGCGCCTTTTCTAGTCATTGAAGTTTCAAGACCTAAAGCTTCAAACTCCTTTTTAGCTTCCATGATTGCATCTTCTGTAAAACTACTAGGACTAGGTATATCCAAATACTTTTTAAATACTTCCTTAAAATAACTCATAATCACTCCATAGTAAAAACTAGATTCCATTCATCTGATAAATCTGGATTAAAACGATACCCTGCTTCATCAAATTGTTTAATGCCTTCTATATCAGAAACCATGTTTGTAATCATATAATCTACCATTAATCCCCTTGCCTTCTTTGCACGAACGGTCACAATCTTGTAGACATCATCTTGTAACTCCTTAAAATGTATATTAATCATATTAGAATTCAGTAATTTACTAAATTCCACAGATGCTAAATTAACAATTTGCTCATTTGCAAAGTAATCATTGATTTCCTCATACCAGTAATGATATAAATTCATATTATCTGGCTTCATGGTCATGTCTAACCGATATGAGTTTATACCAGTCATTGGCTCTAAGACACCATACATAGCTGATAAAATACGTACATGAGTATTCATATATGTTAATTGCAAATCATCATATAGATTGGTATTGATTTCTTTGAAGACAACTCCATTGTATAAGTTAATTGCGTGATTCAAGCCCTGCGGTTCATGATACATTTTAAATGTTTTGTCTAATAGTTTGCCTTTTATCTTCATCAAACTACCCATTTGTTCTTTTGAGTAACTTTTTAACCCTTCATATAAACTTAAATATTTGCTTTGAAAGCAAACTTTTGAATATGGTTTATCAAACTGAAAAGTACCATCTTGTACTTTTGCAGGCGAAATAATTATTTTCATACAAATCCTCCATAAACATTATAAATAAAATGAGTATAAATTGAAAGACCTTATTCCATTTATTAATACTTCAACTTATAATAACACTAAGGAGGCATTATGAATTATTTAATTTTTTTTGATATCAACGGTACTATTATAGAAAGAGATGAAAGGACTGATTTACCTTTTGCATATGCAATGAAAAATCTTATTGATGTAAATGAACCAATGAAGAATGTTGATACATCTGCTAGATCTGACAAAGATGTATTCATGGAAGTTCTCAGGAACTTCAACGTTGAGTTTACTGAGCAATTGTGGCAGGAATTTCTAAAGCTCTATCAAATTCAGTTAGAAGCATTTAAAGACAGTGATGTTTGGCGTGATAACGTTGATGCGGTTGAATTTATTAAGTGGTTATCGGAAACCGATCATCATCTATCATTAATCACAGGTGAACTGTCTATTGGTGCAAAATATAAGCTTGAAAAGATTGGAGTATGGAAGTACTTTGAAACTGGAGGCTTTGGTGAAGATGGGCTAAAAAGATTTGATATAGCTGATCAAGCATTAAGAAAAGCAGAGGAATTATATAAGTATGACAAGTTAATAGTTATTGGTGATACTTTGTTAGACATTCAAACAGCGAGACATCTAAAAGCTGAAATTATATCTATTACAACAGGATCACATTCAAAAGAAAAATTATTGACACTCGATCCAGATTATATTATTGATAGATTTGATGAAATTAAAGATAAATTTAAATAGGACCCAAAGGGTCCTATTCTAATTCCTCAACAACAGCTTCTTTAACTGCATCATCTAATTTTTCTTGTGTTTCTGTACCTAAGAATTTAGGTAAATCCATACCTGCCATCTTAAACATTTCACCCATTGGTGGTACTGATTTCATCATACCAGAAAGGAAATCTGCAGTATTAGGTGTTCCACCACTCATACTATCCCATACAGTAACTTTATCGATTTTAAGATTTTTGATAGCTTCTACTTGAATCTTCACTAGGTCTTCCATCTTATCAGCAATCATTAACTTAACTGCATCATCAGCATTTCCACCAGAAGCACTAACAACTTCTTTAAAACCTTCAGCTTGTTTCATAAGCATAGCATTCATACCATCAGCTTGTGCTGACATTTTAGCGAATATTGCATCGGCTTCACCTTTTGCATGTCTTCTAATTCTTTCAGCTTCTGCTTCAGCAGCAATTTCAATTTTTTCTTTTTCAACTTTTGCAATTACAAGTTCATCCGCTTCTCTAGTAGCTCTTTCTTTATTTGCTCTAGCACGTTCAGCAGATTCCTCTGCAACATAAGCCTCTTGTAAAGCCATTGCATTTTGAATTTTTTCAGCAGACACTGCTAACTTATTTGCTATCGCTTCCATTTCTCTTCTATTAGCTTCAGAATTAGCAATTGTAACCTTTGTTAAGTTCTCACCTTCAACTGCAGTTGCATTTGCTTCAGCGACTTGAACTCTCTGATCTCTTTGAGCGTTGGCTTCACCAATTGAACCATCTTTGGTTTTTTCAGCAACACTTACTCTAGCTTCGTTTATTGCATTTGCAGCTGCTTCTTTACCAAGTGCAATGATATAACCTGACTCATCAGTAATATCAGTTACATTAACATTAATAAGTCTAAGACCAATTTTCTTGAGTTCTGTTTCAACATTACTTGATACAGCTGCAAGAAACTTATCTCTATCTGTGTTAATTTCTTCAATATCCATAGTTGCCACAACAAGACGTAGTTGACCAAATATAATGTCCTTAGCTAATTCTTGTATTTCTGCTAATTTTAGGCCTAACAACCTCTCAGCAGCATTTTGCATAACACCTGCTTCTGTAGAAATACCAACCGTAAATCTAGAAGGTACATCAACACGAATATTTTGCTTTGAAAGTGCATTTGTCAAATTAACCTCAATTGAAATTGGTGTTAAATCAAGAAATGCATAGGATTGGAATACTGGCCATATGAATGCTGCACCACCATGAATACAATTTGCTGATTGCTGATCCCCATCTGATGTTTTTGAAACTTTACCATACTTAACAAGTATTTTATCAGATGGACATTTTTTGTATCGACTAAATACTGCGATAATCATACCAAATAAAAATACTGCGATAACTATTAACAAAATTGGTGTGTAATCCGTCATCTTTTACTCCTTTTCTTTTATCCTTTTAACCAACAAGATATTTTTTTCGATTAATCCAACTACTTTTACAGGTGTATTAGTCTTAATTGTTTCAGCATCATTTGTCATTGCATCTAATTCCTTAGAAGCTCCCGACATTACTAAATTAATCTTGCCTAATCCACTTTTTTCCTTTGGAATTGGTATGTAGACATGACCTGTTCTACCAACAGCATGACTTGGTTTTATTGAGCCATCATTAGTCATACGTTGCATAAAATAAAACAAACCAATACTCACCATCATTGCAACAATACCAGCGATTACGGATAATATAATCACAACAAATTGATATTCAAATTTTGGTGTTAAAACAATTCCAGTCCAACCAAAGAAAGTCAAGAATGCGATTAAATTTCTTACTGAGAATATATGCCATGCAAATGAAAAATCACTTTCAACATCGGCATCTATGTCACTATCTATATCAATTTCAGTATCAAAATCAACATCAAAATCAACATCAGTATCGACATCCATGTCAACATCTAAATCATCTCCGCCAACGCCTAAAAATGTCATAATTGTTTGCAATAGCATAAACGTTGTTGCTGGTATGGCAATCATCCAAAAGAATCTTTCGAATTGAGCCATTTCTTGCCACCACTCTCCCATTTATTCACCCTCTTTCTATAGTTATAATTAATCTAGTTAAATTGTATCAAATAAAACCAGTAATATCCAAGTACATATGGAAAATACTTTAAATTTTAATTATTTAAAAGGCACCCTAAGGCGCCTTAAAATTTATTTTTTTTATGTGTATACATTTTTTTATCAGCAATATTGAGTAAGTCATCAAAATTCATTCTATTTTGAGGAAAAAATGCAATACCATAACTAAATTTTGTAATAATCTTATTTCCTTCATAAGAAATTGGATGTGTCTCGAACATCTGTTGCCATTTCTGTAACCGCCTAATTATATGTTTTTCTTCTATATCCCAGAATATACCAACGAACTCATCTCCCCCAATTCTTGCGATTATATCAGAATCTCTTATTTCATTATCAATAACAAATGCAAATTGCTTTATAACTTGATCACCAGCTACGTGTCCATAACTATCATTGATTTTTTTTAACTTATCTAAGTCAAAAACTACAAAAGCAAAAGATTTTTTTAGTTCATTTGCATCCATGACATATGTTTCAAACAGTTCTTTTAGATGTCGTCTGTTATAGATACCTGTCAAAGGATCCAAAATAGAATCTCTTTTTACTCTGCTGATTTTTTTGAATTTTACAATCGCTCGTTCTATTTGTATTTTTATATAGTCTAGTAAATTTAAGTCAACATCATCAAATACGTGCGATGTGTCACTATCAACAGAGAGAATTCCATATAGGTTTCCATTGATCACAAGCGGTGTAGTAATGTTCGAACAAAGTACAAACTTAGATTTGAGTTTCTTACTATTTGGCAATAGATTTGTATACTTCTTGTCAATATCATCTATGATAATTGACTTGCTATAGTTCCCTGATAAATTGATGTAAGCATACGATTTTTTAAATGGTATTATCATATCATCAACATAAGCTTTCTCAAAACCAAAATGCGAATCAATATATAAATCATCATCTGCGTTTATTTTTAGAATACAAGCTCTTCTCGCTGCAGGAATAACAGTATGTATCTTTTTTAATAAGTAATCATACATTTTTGATAAATCATTAGCATGATCAACGATATCTTTTATTTCAATTATAAGTTCATTAGCTTTCAGTATCTTATTCAACTGCGTCGTATCAGTTTGATAATTTGTCATATCCTCATGTAAATACAAAATGCCTACAGTATCAGTTAAACTGCTAATTTTGATGCGATGTATGATATTGACACGCAACCTGTGACGCAGAAAATAAGTTATTTTAAATTTCATATGATGATCAGTATATTGCTCAATAACCAAACTTTTAATCCACTCGTATTCTGACATATCTAATATTTGATCATACACATACTTCTCAATAATCTTATTTATACGAGAAATATCAGAGCTATGGTATTGATTTGTAAACATCAAATTACCAATTGTATCATAGTAATATATCGGTAAAGGAATGATATCTAGAAACTGTTCTAATTGACTTGATAAACCTTGTATATCATTTAAGGCACTTTTAAGGCTATTTATATTTTCGATAACACCATGAATAATACTTTTTTCATTATCAATAGATAATGTCAACTTATACCATATATTGGTCTTAAAGAACTTTCGTTCGAAAACAACTAATTCCTCAGCATCAAATAACTTCATAAATTGAGTTAAAACAGCAAATGTCTCAACATCTTCAAAGCCCTCTTGAATCCCTTCAAATAGACATGAAACATTATTACTATTTAAAGTATTCAAAACCCCTTTATTACCATAAAATTTCAAGTCGTCAAGGTGCCATTCAAAGTACCCAATGCCACTTTTATTGAGAATAGATAAAAGTTTTCCTTTGTTATCATCTTTATATAACTCTATTGTCGTTTGATTTAATTTTAAAATGAGTTCATCTAAATTCATAATTACCTCTAATAGTATTGACTAATTAATTGTAAAATAACCATATGTATGGGATAAAACAAGTAGAAGAAATATTTCATTTTCCTTCCTGGTTTTTGATTGTAAAGCATAATAATAAATGGTGAAAATGCTGCTAGATACTGAATATTGAACCATGAATAAGGTTTGTAGTAAAATAAAACACTTAATACTAGTATACCCAATGACATAAGCAAATACCGTTCTTTGCAAACGAATATAAATAGTATCATGATAACCCCATAGGCCCCATAGTCACAGCCTATAAAATTTGCAAAAACAAGTATTCCTGCAAGTTGAACGAGCTTTAATAAGTCGCCTTGCTGACTATCAAATACCATTATACATAATAGACCTAAACTTAAAGTATAAAATACATTTACAGGTAGACTCATAAATATTGATGGTAACTGAATGATATTTGCGAATACAAAAAGTCTAAGAAAATACTTTTTCTTATCTCTGGTATATTTATATCCATTAGCTATCAAAAATGCAAAGATAGGAAATGACAATCGACCTATAATTCTAAGTATCCTATATTGCGGGAATAGGAAAAATCCTATGTGATCTATAATCATTAAAATTACAGCAATCCATTTTAAATAATATGCACTCATTACAACCTCTTAATTAATAAACTTTTAGTCTCATTATTTACTTTCGCCATCATACCAAGAGGTAAAATCCATTTTGGATCTGTATGTCCAAACATTAAATTAAAACATACTTTGGGTTCCATTTTTAGTTCTACTTGATATATATCTAAAACAACTTTCTTTAACTCTTCATATTCCTCTTCAGAGTAATCTTTGCAACGACCAAATAAAACACCTGATACCCTATTAAGAATCCCTTGGGTTGCATAATTTCTAAGAAAATATCCAATTTGATTGGGTGTTGGCTTTTCCTCTGAAGTTTCAAAAAATAATATTTTGTCATTAAAGAAATCAAGTTCTGGCCAGTATTTAGTACCTTTTAAGAATTCAAGTACTTCTATGCAACCACCCCAGAGTTTTCCTTCAAAATTACCTCCAAAGGTCTCAAAAGCTGAGTATGGCAATTTCTTATCCAAATATTTGTCTGCAACTTTAAACCAATCTTGATACCCATCTACATAGTAATCAGACAACTTTAACGTATATTCATCCCAGTTTTCTTGAAAAAACTTTTTAACATTATCTACATAATGACTATCTTCCCTAATTTGGGCAAAGCCAGCCATTACCGAAGGACCATAATACGTTGTCATACCTAAGTAATTCAAGTACGAAAGAAAAGTCGTAGAATCTGAGAAACCCATTATCGGTTTAGGATTTTCAAGGATTTTTTCAGTATCTAAATACTCTAAAATTCGAACGGATTCATAACCCCCTATAGAGCATATAATACCATCTATTTCAGGATTAGAAAAAGCATCATTTAAATCATTTGCTCGTAAATGTGGATTTTCATACAAATCTTTTGTACTCATTGAGCAAGATGGATAAACTATGCATTCGTATCCCATATCAGTTAAATTACTTATACCACTTTGAAATACTTCAGGAAACATTTCCGCAGCACCACTACTAGGTGCAACTATGGCAATTCTTGAATTTTTTTGTAAAATCATAAAACCCTCTACTTTCTGCGATAAGTTTAGTATAATACAAATATAAGGAGAACGCATGAAAATTACTAAGATTGAAATACAAAAGAAAAATTTAAAAAGATACAATTTGTACATAGATGACGAATTTGATATGGGAATTCACGAAGATGTTATTGTTATACTCGGTCTTTATGTCAATATGGTTATTGATCAGGAAATGTACAATGAAATCCTTCTAAAAGAGGTTTATTCAAAAGCCAAAGCAGATGCTTTAAACTTCATTTCATATCGTATGAGAAGCGAATCTGAAGTTAAAAAGAAACTCTTTGAACTTGGTTATACTCCTGAAATGATTGATACAACAATTGATTTTCTTTATGAGTATAGTTACTTAAATGATTTTGAATTTACCAAATCATTTATTCATGACAAAGCTACACTATCTCGTCATAGTATTTATAGAATACGTCATGATTTACGACAAAAAGGTGTGAATTCTGAAATCATAGAAAAAGCATTAAATCATTATAGAGATCAAATGATTGATTTTGACTATGACAATGCTAAAGTACTTTCATTAAAGAAATACAAGCAACTTTATAACAAAAGAAAATACAACGATTACGAACTGAAGCAAAGAGTGTATCAAGCTTTGGCACAAAAGGGATTTAATATATACACTGTAAAAGAATCTTTACAGGATGCACTTGATGATGAGCCTATTGAATAGGCTTTTTTATTATGATACAATAACCCCCTAGGGAGGTTATGGGTCATGTCTAAATATAAAAAACACATTTTCGAATTGGCAATACCATCCATTGTGGAAAACATACTACAAATAATGCTGTCTACTGTAGATACGTATTTTGTTGCTACAATTGGATCACTTGCGATATCAGCTGTAGGTATCAACACATTAATTTCTAATTTATATTTAACTTTTTTTATTGCATTAGGTACAGGTGTAGGCATCATGACAGCACGTGCAGATGGCGAAAATAATAAACTTAGAGTAAGACTCAATATTCAAAATGGTTTACTATTAACCTTAGGAATAAGTCTTGTTTTTTTAATACTCAATCTTTTATTTGGGAAAGAATTACTTTACTTAATTGGAAAAGATCAGGAACTTGTAGAACTAGCATATATCTACTTTAATGTTGTAATCATACCTATAGCAAGTCTTTCATTCATGACTGTTCTATCTAGTATTTTAAAATCACTCGGTGATACAAAAACACCCATGATAACTGTCTTTTTTATAAACATAATAAATGTTATACTGGATTATATACTGATTCAAAAATATGGTATCTTGGGTGCTGGAATAGCAACAACAATTTCAAGATTAATCGGATGTCTTATATTGTCTTTACAATTAGAAAAAAAGACAAAATTTATATCCTTATTTAAATGTCGTTTTTCAAAGGATATTCACGAAATGATCCATTATGCTATACCTGTTGCATTAGAGAAAATTTCGATGCGAATTGGACAATTAGTTTATGGTAGTTTAATTGTAACAATAGGGATCACTCATTACACTGCTCATAATATTGCGGGTACTATTGAAGGATACTCCTATTTACCAGCTATGGGATTCGGTGTAGCTGCTTTTACAATTATTGGTCATGCAATTGGAGAAAAGAATTATATAGATATTAAGCATATAGGCTTACTTACCTTTAAGTATTCAACTATTTTGATGATGTTTATTGGTGTCATTTTTTTCGTTTTCGCCCCAAATCTTGCATCTATCTTTACTGAGGATCCTGAAATCATTAGATTGGTAACAATTGTTTTAAGAATAATTGCAATGTTTCAACCGTTCTTGTGTAGCACACAAGTTATAGCATCGTCACTTCAAGCACTAGGAGATGTAAAATATCCATTCTATTTAACAACGATAGGCATATGGGTTATTAGAATCTTAGGAACTTTATTCTTTGGAATCTATCTTCAGTTAGGTTTAATAGGTGTTTGGATATCGTATGCTATAGACGTAACTTTTAGAGGCACCCTTTTATGGATTAGATTTAAGAAGAAAACTAAGAATTTAGAGATATTAAGAAAGGAATTTAATTATGAGTCATCCTAGTAAGAAAGCAGTTATGGCTAGACTTGCTAAAATATCTGGTCATGCCAAGTCAATTCAAAAAATGTATGAAGAAGATAGAGAATGCACTGAAATACTCAATCAAATTGCAGCTGTTAGAAGTGCTTTAACTAGTGTAGGAAAAGTAATTTTGAAAGATCATATGAATCACTGTATTATTGATGCTGCAAAGAATGGTGATGAGAAAGCGCTTGAGGAATTAAACAAATCGATCGACAAATTATTATAAAGGTGAATCCATGAAATTAAAAGTAGTTTGGACCAGTAGTGAAAAAGATGTTGCTTTAAAAATGGTGCATATGTATGTTTATAATGCAAAGATAAATAATTGGTGGAATGACATAGAATTAATTATTTGGGGGCCTTCTGCCAAACTATTATCAGAAGATAAGGACCTTCAATTAAGCATAGAAGCTATGCTAAAAAAAGAAATCAAAGTCGTTGCTTGTAAAGCTTGTAGTGATAGTTACAATATCACTGAAACTTTACAAGCACTAGGCATTGAAGTGAAGTATATGGGTCTTCCATTAACAGAGTATTTAAAATCAGATGTAAAAGTAATAACATTCTAAAAGGTGGATTCATCCACCTTTTTATAATTTTCTAAATAAATAGTATGTTTCACTTCTTGAGCTCTTACCCTTTTCTATGAAGTTAATGGTTTTATGATCACCTTTGATTTCAAAATAGCCAAGGCAAGTTAGTTTATCGTTATCAAATGCATTATCTGCATCTGAATGACCATTATTAACGAGTAATAAGCCATCCTCTTCTAACAAATGAAAACATTCTATTGATACAGGTCCAGCATTTGAAGAAATCATGAGATTGTATTTTCCACTATGTTTTTGATAGGATTCGTTGATGAACTCTAGAACTGTATTTTCATCATAAATCTTATGCAGTGAGATATATTTAAGTACATCTGCATCTTCGAAAAAATCATCGATATGCGTATATTTATCAATATATGTTACATGACTAAAAGCAAAAGATGGTGCTAAGTGAATAAAACTTCCTGGATAGACTACTGATTGAATATCATAATGTTGAGATAAATAGTTGAATATGTGAATAGTCTCATCATATTTTCCTAAGTAATATGCTTTATAGTATTCTAGGTCAACAAAGCGTGGATTAAAGATATCACCATATTTATTAGTGAAATCATCAAGTGTTTTACCTTTCATATCAAATACACTGGTATATTTAGTCATAACTTACCTCCTTTATTATATTCTACCCACAAAAAACAAAAAAAAACTAGCATGCTAGTTTTCATCGTATATTGAGTAGTAATCTTCTCCCCACGTTTTTTTAATGAACTCATCCCTTCCAGATTTAGATCGATCAAGCTTATAGGCTTTGGGATCCTTTTTATAGAAGTCTTGATGATATTCCTCAGCTAAATAAAATGTACCAGCTTTTATAATCGGTGTGATTATCGATTCTTCAAAACGATTTGATGCATCCATCTCTCTTTTAGACTCTTCGGCAACTTTTTTCTGAATATCATCAGAATAAAATATTGCAGTTCTATAAGACGGACCTCGGTCCTGAAACTGACCATCATCATCTGTAGGATCAACTTGGCGCCAAAAGGCTTGCAGTAATTTGCTGTATTTTATGATTTCATTATCGTACTCAATGCGAATCACTTCATAATGGCCAGAAGTTTGCTTCTTTACAACTTCGTAAGTTGGATTGTCTACTTGACCACCCATATAACCAGATTTAACTTCTAATATACCTTCCAATATATCAAAAGGACTGACCATGCACCAAAAACATCCACCTGCAAAATATGCATATTTTATCATTAAAGATTTTCCTCGAAATTATCATGCATTCTGTGTAGATATTCCATAAAGTTTTCAACTTCTTCAGGTGAGAATCCTTTGAATGCAACATTTTTTACATTTGAAGCTATTGTGTGAAACTCATTCTCATACTCATAAGCTTTTTTTGATAATCGAATATAAGTTACACGTTTATCTAACTTACTCTTTTCTTTTTCTACATAACCACGATCAGCTAGCTTATTTACTAAAACAGTAATAGTAGATTTGTCTTTGCCTACAAGCTCACTAATTTGGTTCATCTTCAATTGACCCTCATTAATATAAAGTGCAGTTAAAATGTCACCGTAAGCAGGTACTAAATCTTTGATGTCAAAACTCTTTATTTGCTGATCAACAAATTGATGCATCATTTTTTTTACTTTGTTAAAAGAATATACAACATAATTATTATCCATAATATTCGCCTAAAGGCTTCTCCTTTCTAAAATTAAATATAATCATCTATAACAATTAAAACCTATTTTTAATAAAAAAACAAGTTTAACCATTTTAAATACTGTATCAAACTTCTTGTGTATGTTATAATACCCAAAGATAGAAAGGATAAAACATGACAACTAGTATTGCAATAATTATTTTATTAGGACTTTTGTCCAAATATATATTTGAGAAATTAAAACTGCCAGGTTTATTGGGGATGTTACTTGTAGGAGTACTTTTAGGACCATATGTATTCAATTTATTAGATGAAAATATATTAGTGATTTCAAAGGACTTAAGACAACTTGCGCTGATTATAATACTGTTAAGAGCAGGATTAGGTATTTCAAGACAAAACTTGAATAAGGTTGGTAAAACAGCTTTATTTATGAGTTTTATACCTGGATTACTAGAAGGTTTTACGATTCTTCTTGTATCCACACAATTATTTGGATTAACTTTTATTGAAGGTGGAATATTGGGATTTATAGTTGCAGCAGTATCACCCGCTGTTGTTGTCCCATCCATGTTAACTTATATAGATGAAAAAAAAGGAACAAAAAAAGGCATTCCTACATTAATATTGGCCAGTGCATCTGTCGATGACGTTTTTGCAATTACTATTTACACTGCTTTCCTTGGTCTTTATTCAGGAACACAAGAAAGTATTGGTGTTCAATTAATGAATATACCAATTTCTATAATTCTTGGAATTGTTATCGGTACAGTTATCGGTCTTACATTGGTAAAGTTCTTTGAAATTCATCATATCAGAGATACTAAAAAAGTATTAATTATCCTAGGAATAGCCACACTGTTAACAAGTTTAGAGTCTTGGTTATTCGGTGTCATTCCAATAGCCAGTTTATTAGGTGTAATGACAATTGGTTTTATTATCTTGGAAAAGAGAGAACTTGTTGCAAAAAGGTTATCTGTTAAATACAATAAAATTTGGATCTTTGCAGAGATATTGCTATTTATCCTGATTGGTTCTGAAGTAAATATTCATGTAGCATTTGAGGCGGGACTAAAAGGAATCTTGTTGATTGCGATTGGGTTAATCGCTCGTACTATAGGAGTAATGATATCTACACATGGTTCAAATTTGAACTTTAAGGAAAGAATATTTTGTGCAATATCATATATCCCAAAAGCCACAGTTCAAGCTGCTATTGGCGCAGTTCCTTTAAGCTTAGGAATTCCATCAGGAGAGTTGATTTTAGCAGTAGCAGTTCTGTCAATCATCATTACAGCACCTTTAGGTCTTATTGGTATCAGGTGGGGCAGTAAACATTTATTAGATCAAGATGAATAAAAAACGACCACTATGCAAATAGTGGTCATTTGTTTTTTTAGTTTATTTAAATAATTTCCTACTTGAATCTTATTTTGAGTAACTCTCTTAAAGTAGGCATACCTGTTTGAGCTCCAGATTGTGTAGTCGCTATTGCACCAGCAATATTTGCTGTCATTAAAGCTTCCTCAATCGTATAATTGAATATAAGTGCAAAGCAAAATGCAGCGTTAAATGTATCACCAGCACCTACCGTATCTACTACATTCACTGGATATGGTGGTATGTTTATACTGATCTCTTTATGGATATATTTAGAACCCTTCTCTCCTCTTTTTACAATCACATGATGATTGGGGGTAAGAAGTGATTTTATAGAATCATATTCAGTTTGATTAGGTGTTATATAGTCCACAAAATCTAGCATTTTTGCATTAAAATTTGCAAACGGTGCTGGATCTAGAATAATTAACTTATGATGTTTTTCGAGTTGCTCCATTAAATAGATAACTACCTTAGGAGGAATCTCTAGACTAAATAAAAATACATCATGTTCAAGTATCTCTTCTAAATGATCATCAATCCATTTCTTTGATAAATCATAATTAGCACCTCCGATAGTAACAATATTATTTTCACCATTTTGATCAACTTGTATAAAAGCCTGTCCAGAGATGTTACTTTTATTAATTAATTCTGTTTGAACGCCTATAGATTTAAAATGATCTATATATCTTTTACCATGACTATCTGCTCCGACAGTTCCCAACATACTAGTGCTAAGTCCAAGTTTGGCACAAGCTGTTGCTTGATTACCACCCTTTCCACCAAAGAATGTATTCAAACTTTTCGCTTTAATTGTTTCGCCAGGTCTTGGAAAGCATTCTACATCTAAAATATGATCAACATTTAAACTTCCAACAACACAGACTTTCTTATCATAATTTTTTACACATTCTCTACATACACATGAAATATTTCTGTACTCATCAGGGATATTACTAAGTAAATTTTTTGGAATCTTAGTCGTCATACACCAACAAGTAGATGGTTCTTCACCTAATGTGATTGCACATTGATTTGTTTTCCCACAAATGGGACATTTACCTTTTTCAATCATAATTACCTCTCAATAAGTGTATTATATCAGATTTTGTTGACATTCCAACATATAAGCGTTAATATTTTAGGAGTTGTAATAGAAAAGAAGGAGAAGTTTATGTCAAACTTTACAAGTGAAATTGATAAAAGGCGAACATTCGCAATTATATCCCATCCCGATGCTGGTAAGACTACACTTACAGAGAAGTTTCTTCTTTATGGTGGTGCAATCAGAGAAGCTGGTTCAGTTAAGTCTAGAAAATCATCAAAACACGCAGTTTCTGACTGGATGGAAATAGAGAAACAAAGAGGTATTTCTGTAACTTCATCAGTGTTACAGTTTAATTTTAACGATCATTGTATCAATATTCTTGATACACCAGGTCACCAGGACTTTAGTGAGGATACTTATAGAACACTTATGGCAGCAGATAGTGCTGTAATGGTAGTCGACTGTGCTAAAGGTGTTGAGGCTCAAACCATTAAACTTTTTAAAGTATGTAAAATGAGAAACATTCCTATTTTTACATTTATTAATAAAATGGATCGTCAAGGTAAAGACCCTTTCGAACTTATCGAAGAAATAGAATCTGTTTTAGGTATAAGAGCCTGCCCAATTAACTGGCCAATTGGTTCTGGAAAAGGATTTAAAGGGGTATATAATCGTCAAGCTGAACGTATTGAACTATTTGATGGTGGTAACCATGGACAGAACAAGTTAGATGTAGTTACTGGATCTCATGAAGACGAGAAATTTACTGAGATTTTAGGAGCCGAACTACATGAAAAATTACTAGAAGATATTGAGTTATTAGATATTGCTGGTGACAACTTTGACTTAGACAAAGTGCTAGCTGGTGATTTAACACCTGTTTACTATGGATCCGCATTAACAAACTTTGGAGTTGAACCATTTTTAGAATCATTCCTAGAAATATCAAAAGGACCTCAACCAAGAGACAGTAATCAAGGTTTAATTGATCCAACAAACGAAAACTTTACTGGATTTATCTTTAAGATACAAGCAAACATGGATAAAAATCACAGAGATAGAATAGCCTTTCTAAGAATTTGCTCCGGTAAGTTCGATAAAGGAATGGCAGTTAATCACGTTAGAACAAATAAAAAAGTAAAGCTAGCTCAGCCTCAGCAATTTATGGCTCAGGATAGAGTTATCGTTGAAGATGCTTTCCCAGGTGATATCATTGGACTACATGACCCAGGCATTTTTAATATCGGAGATACATTATGTCAGGACAGCTCTAAGGTTGCTTATCACGGAATTCCATCATTTGCACCTGAACATTTTGCAAAAGTAACTATTAAAAACTCGTTAAAAAGAAAGCAATTCTTAAAAGGAATTACTCAACTTTCTGACGAAGGATCTATACAAGTATTCAAACGTCATAATATTGGTATGGAAGAATTAATTGTTGGTGTTGTAGGTGTTCTACAGTTTGAAGTCCTTGAGTATAGATTAAAGAATGAATACGGTGTCGATTGTCTAATCGAATTACAACCTTACAGATATATCCGTTGGATTCAAGATGAAAACTTTAACCATAGTAACTTCTCAGTACCTATGGATACAATGTTGGTTGTCGATAAAAATGAGTGCCCTGCTATTTTATTTAAAAATGAATGGTCAATCAGACATGCAGAGGAAAGAAACGAAAATGTCATCTTAAAAGAAACTTCTATGTAAATAGCATCTAATGCTATTTACTTTTTTTTTTGGGTAATTATATACTGAGGTGTAATTATGTATAGAAACGAACTAGAGAATGCATGGGAAATGCGTAAGAATGAGCGTAATCAATCTTATACAATGGTAAAGGCAATTCTTGATAAGGCAGAACCCAACAGCCTAGATTATTATAATGCACTTACCATTCTTGGTATTTTGGAAATTTACAGATCAAACTATGAAGTTGCTGAGGAAGCTCTTTTGAATGCAAATGCATATTATTTAGATCATGATGATCTTTTGTATCATGTTAGAAATGATAATAATCTTGGAATTATCTATATGATTTCAGGTGATTTAAGCAAGGCAATTACAATCCTTATTCATGGATTAGAAAGTTTAAAAAAATATCATGATCACGAAATGTATATTTACCTCGTATATAACCTTTCTGAAGTTTATAAGGACATCAGAAATTTCAAAAAATCAATTTATTACCTAAAGATGGCAATGAATGAGAATAGAGATAACACCCATGCTCTTACTCAGGTGCTTTATTCAAGTATGGCTCAGTGCCTGGGTGAAGTGAATCAATATGATGAAGCTATAGAATTTGCAAATCGTAGTTTCCAATATGTCACAAGTAAAAAAGATAAACATACATTGAGTTTACATTATATAACACTTGGAAATTTATATCGAGGTATAGGTCAATTCGATAAGGCACTAAATTATTGTGACAAGAGCCTGCAACTGAGAACTGAAATGGGTGATCAATACTCGATCTCAGTATGCTACTTGGTGATGGCAAAAATATCTTATGCAAAATGTGAGTATGCCAAAGTAATAGAGTATGCAGAAAAATCCCTCAAAATATCCACTAGCGTTAATAGTGATGTTAATAACATCATTGTATATGAATTACTTGCTGATGCTTACAAGAAGCAGGATTTAATAAATGAAGCGCTATTCTATTATGAAAAACTTATAGTACAACAAGAGAATCACTTTAACAAGGATTTACAAAATAATATATCTGTAATTTCTGCTGAAAACAATATTGAGTCATTAAAAAAGGACGCAGAAATTTATCGATTAAATAACATGAAACTTAAACAAAAATCTGAAGAAATGAAATTGATATCTAAAATAGGTCAAATACTTATCACTGCTCTTGATTTCAAAGTTGTTGTAGAACAACTTTATAGTCACATCAAGGAATTAATGGATATTCAGTTTATGTCTATTGGCATTCTTAAAGATAATTCATTAGAATACCCATATATTATATTTGAGAATAGTTTTCTGTTACCCTATCATGTTATCAATAACAATAACAGTGTTGGATATAAGTCAATTATGACGAATCAATCCATATATATTTCAAAACACAGTGAACAAAATCCCAAAAGTGAAAAAATAAAAGAAGTTGATGAACTATCAAATATTGAATCCATGTTATTCTGCCCTTTGTATAATCACAAAAATCCAATAGGTGTTATTAGCATACAGAGTTTTAATGTAAATGCTTTTTCTCAACAAGATGTTGATTTACTAGAAGGTTTATCATCATATATTGCAATAGCGATAGATAACGCTCTTAAAACTGCCATCATTAACGATACTGCCAATGAACTAAGGAATACTTTAGATAATTTAAAAAAAACACAAGAAGAGCTAATACAAGCTGAAAAACTTGCAGCAATGGGCAGTCTCGTTGCTGGAGTAGCACATAAGTTAAATACCCCTATAGGAACAAGTATTACACTCATTACCCATCAAATTAATACTATTAGAAATCTGCAGAGTGAATTTTTGAATGAATCTCTTAGCCGTAAGAACCTATCTGATTGTATTAGTAAAAGCTTGTTGACTCTACAAAATATTGAAGAAGCGATTATTCAATCATCTGATATGATCAACAGTTTTAAATCGCTTGCATTAACTAAAAGTGATCTTATGTTAAATACTTTGACTATAAATCAATTACATCAAATTATCTTCCAAACAGAGGAAAACTCCTTAAATCAACATGACGTAACTTTAAAAACAAATTATACAGATGCCAATATAACAACCTATACGACAATCATTATTGAAATAATACATCAGCTGATTTCAAACAGTATTATACATAGTTTCTGTATTGAATGCTCAAGGGTTATTGAGTTGTATATTGAATTAATAGATAATGAAATACACATCATTTATAAAGATAAAGGTAAAAAAATACCTCTTAAAATCCAAGAAAATATGTATGAACCATTTTATAGTACACGAAAAATTGACGGAATGATGGGGATCGGACTTCATGCTGTCCATAATATGGTGACTCACCTTCTCGGTGGTACAATACGCTATGAGCAAGGTTTTACTATCATCATTCCAAACTTAAAACAAGAAGCCTAATAGGCTTCTTGAATCATTTCAAATAGGTAATCATACATCTCATTGTGTCTAATCATATTTAAATTTCCTATCAATATAAGTTTTGATTTAGCGCGGCTGATAGAAACATTTAGACGTCTAAAATCCTTTAAGAATCCAATATTGTTTGATGGATTAGAACGAACAAAAGATATAATTACTACATCCTTTTCACGTCCTTGAAAAGCATCAACTGTATCAATTTCTATGTCCGGATACAACTTTTGAAGTTTCTTTGCTTGTGCTTTATATGGTGAAATGACTGCGATTTGATCTGCATTGACTGACTTTAAAAGTCTTTTTATTTGTTTGCCAACCATTTCAATTTCAAGTTCATTGTAAAAAGATTTTGAATCCTTTTGCATGAGTTCTTTACCGTTTACCTGAATCGTTTCTACAATATTCCCCTTCATTACTCTTCTCTTTTTTACTTGATTAGCAGGGATCAATTGATTATTATAGAACATACTACTCACAAGATTATTTATATCTTCATGCATTCTATATTGTACATTTAATTGACTTAAATAGTACGGATATTGGTTAGCCAAATAGTCCATTAGTGACTGATCTAAACCCAGTTCTCTTGCTTCCTGATTTATTACTACTGGCGGTAACTGATAGTGATCACCTACTAGAACAAATCGATTACATTTTATTATTGGTATCATTGCTGAAGGCAAGGAAGCCTGAGCTGCTTCATCCATAATTACCCAATCAAAGTGAGCATCTACTAGTAAGTCACAACCAGAAGTTGCATTAGTACTTGCTATTATTTGATGACTGTTTAAAATATCACTTTGTATTTGATCTCTTAACTTTTGAATTTTAGAATAAAGAGAATCCATTTTCTTCTGTAATTTCAAAAACGGTTTCATATCTTTTATGGTTTGTTTTGATATACCTCTCCCGGCTTGATTAGATTCAAGTAGCTCTACAAGTTCTGAATATGAATACCCTCTTGTATCTTTCATTTTAGGACGTTCAACTGTCTTTTGTAGTTTTTTTGTATCCTCTAACTCTAGTTGCAACGATGACACTTCATCATATAGTATATGCTTATAAACTCTATAATCTAAAGTATAAGATTTAAGATCACTATTTACACGAATTGGGTTACCAATACGTAAAGGATCCAATCCCAATTTGATACAATTTCTAATTAAATGATCTACTGCAGCATTAGAATCAGCTGTTATAAGTACTTTCTTTCCTTGTTTAACAATCCAATGTATTAAATGTGCAGCAGTATATGTTTTTCCAGTTCCCGGAGGTCCTTGAATACTATAATAACCATTATTGTTGAATGCTTGTGAAATAGCATCACTCTGACGAGTATTCAAATCTTTATAAGGTACATCCTTTAATGATGAATTAACACCATACTGCCCAGAAAGTATTTTATGTAATTTTGAATACTGTGGAGACCTTAAAATTAAAAGCGCCTCTTCCATTCTCCTATAAGTTGTATCGTTTACAGCAAGATCAATACGTAGCCCTTTTGAACTAGCAAACCTTGGTTGCTTTGTAAAAGCTAAAGTAATAGATTTATTACTAATCTCATAGACTATAGCACTTGGATTTTGCTGATCAAGAGGACTGTTCTGACTGACTACTACTTGATCTCCAACATTGATTTCTGTTTCAATACGTTCACCTTTAGAAAATATATATAAGTGTTCTCCACTTAGAGTACGACCACTTTTTCTTTTCTTTAAGTTAATGATTGCACGACCCTTTTTTTCTCTTTCGTGGCCGGTTAAATACTTCATTTCTTGAAAATGTCTTTCTCGCTCCTCTTCTCTTTCATATTCGACCGAACGGAGCATATTATTTATTAAAGTTTTTACTTGATATTCCATAAGTTTTCCTTTCAAATCTATGATACGTGCATTAGTCTTAAGATTCAAGATTAAAACCAATTAAAAAATAACTGTACATACAGTTATTTCTTCTTAAATGGATTCAGTTTGGATATTTTACGCCCAGTACCCGTTAACACTTTACCTGACATATCCCTTACATAACTATATTTTAGTGTTCTAGCACGCTTTCTAGCTTGTTTTTTTATCTCTTTTTCAGATAGGTTCTGACCTTCCACTATATTTAAAAGTTCATACTTAAATTTCAAACCACTGTAATGCATAAATGCATAGTTCCCAGCAGCTTGTAAGATTGGACTAAGTGCATTCATAGCAATATTAAAAAATGGTACCTTTGAACCAACACTCTTACCAGATTCTTCAGCAATCAACTCTGAAAACTCCTCAGCGAGGTCCTCTATGATAGCCTCTATAGTTTCATCAAACTCCTCAATTAAACCAGTAACTGATGCAACACTTAATACAGACAAATACATATTTAATAAGGACTTTAAACTATATCTTAATCCTAATATTGTTGATAATCTGTAAATCATCTGAGAATTAGATAAGAATATTGAAAGACCATCAATAAAAGAGTTTGGTGACACCATCACAGTAACAGTTGTTTGTTGCGCATACTGTTTAATAACAGCATCAAAACTATCTACTTGTTCTTTTAAGTGATTCTTTAAATCATCTTTTGAACTTAAATTTAAACTCTCTCGTCTATTAAAGTAGCGTAGTAATTTCCTTTCATGCTTTCCAGTCTCCATATATGTTTGCAGTTGATTCAAGGATGGTCTAGATAAATATTTTATCAAAGGGTAAATAAAATAGATTAAAATCAACGCACAAAGAAGTCCATATAAAACATAACTTAAATAAATTTGATCAAAACTTAAAAAATCTATTAGGCTGATCATACTGTTAAAGAAAAAATATCCAAAATACAATATGACAAAAATGAGTATAATCTTTAATTGCTTCATAGTCCCTCCCAATACAATATATCAAATATCCAAGAAAAAAATAACGGTATTACCCGTTATTTAATGTTTTCCATATATCTTCTGATCGTATTGGCAATTTTGTAATTCTTTTACCTAGTGCATTTTTTATCGCATTAGATATTGCAGCTGGTGGTGTGTCAATACCAATCTCTCCAACCGATTTTGCTCCAAATGGTCCTGATGGTTCATAAGAATCAACAAATGAAACATCCATTTTCTGAACTTCTAATCGGGTTGGTACATTATATGTTAAGAAACTGTTATTCATATTCGCACCTAACTCAGTTCTATTAACCTCTTCGTATAGTGTCATCCCTATACCTTGTAATAAAGCACCCTCTACTTGAATCTTTGCTAAATTTGGATTAATTGTAGTTCCACAATCCACAACAGCAACATAGTTGAGGATATCTAATTTTCCTGTTCTGTTATCTATCTCAACTTCAACGCCACCAACCATATACGGTGGTGGAGACTTAGTTCCTACATAGGAACCAGAACTTACTAGTTGCTCTTGATTTTCCGAATAAAACAATTTCGTAGAGAAATCCTGTAAACTGATTTTAGAATCCTTGCTAATTATAAACTCACCATCATAGTCAATGTGTTTACTATCGAAATAAGTCTGTCCAGCTTGCTTAATTTTTTCAATCATCTTTTCTGCAGCAATTCTAACAGAATGTCCCGAAACATAAGTTGTACTTGAGGCATACGCACCTGTATCAAATGGTGTGATATCAGTATCTGATGAATAAACAATAATCTTATCTACTGGAACCATCAATGTTTCTGCAGCAATTTGTGCTAATATCGTATCTGAACCTGTTCCAATATCAGTTGCACCTACAAGTAAATTGAAAAAACCATCATCGTTTAATTTAATTATAGCTGAACCCATATCAATATATGGTATACCTGAACCTTGCATGGCAATGGCTAATCCAACACCCTTTGATTTATGAGGATCGACATTATCAGCATTGACCTTATTGTAATAATCCAATTTTTCAAGACATAATTCTAAACATTCATTAAGTTTACAGGACTCAACAGTCATTGCAGTACCCTCTTGACCTTCACCCATAATCTCAAAAATCTTTGATGTCTCTTGCTCTTGCATCATATTCATTTTTCTTAACTCTATTGCATCCATATTCAACAAGGTTGCCAGTTCATCAATCGCAGACTCTAAGGCAAAGTTTCCTTGTATGGCACCGTATCCTCTATATGCCCCAGCAGGAGTTAAATTTGTATAGACAACATCTCCACTAAAACCTACAGCTTCTACCTTGTTATAAAGTGGTAAAGTTTTTGATCCCGCAACCATTAAGACCGTTAATGCATGTTCTCCATATGCTCCTGTATTAGATAGAATTTTCATATCAATTGCCTTTATATGACCTGCTTTATCAGAACCAATTCGTATATCTAATCGCATTTCATGTCTTGTATAAGAAGCTGAAAAAACATCTTTCCTAGAAAATATTAATTTAGCAGGCATACCTGTTTTCATCGTTACGAGAGATACAAAAAATTCACCATGTATAGCCTGTTTACCACCATACCCACCACCAATTCGAGGTTTTATGACTCTAATTTTAGATAATGGTAACCCTAGAGTCTTTCCAACAATTCTTCTTACATGAAAAGGTGTTTGAGTAGAAGTAATTATGTTCATACGATCCTGTTGATCAAAGTAACTTACTGCAGAATGTGGTTCAGTCATTGCATGAGCTTGTGCTTGAGTGTAGTATCGTCCTGTATAAACTACATCACATTCATTAAGGGATTTCTCAACATCTCCAATAGACATTTCATAACTTGCAGCAATGTTTTCACTTGGTCTATGCCCTATCTCAAACATTGATTTTGTACCATCATCTTTATGGACTAATACCTCATGTCCAATGGCTTTTTCAAAATCTATAACAGGTTCATGAATATGATATTGAACATGGATCTTGGATATAGCAAGATCTACAGCTTTCTCAGAATGACCAGCAACAATCGCAACTGGTTCGCCTATATACCTAACAGTTTTATTAAGAATTCGATGGTCATATGGAGATGGTTCTGGAAAGCCTTGTCCAGCACGACTGAAATTAACATCACCAACATCCTTATAAGTCAGTACACATTTTATTTCAGGTAATTGAAGTGCTATTTGTGTATCAATCGTTTCTATGGTTGCATGAGCATGAGGACTTCTTAGTAATTTTACAATTAACGAATCTCGAGGTGCTAAGTCATCTGTATAAGCAGGTTTACCTAATACCAGTCCTACACCATCTACTTTTGGAATTTTTTGATTAACAGCCATTAATCCACCTCCAGCATTTTCTTTAAGGCTCTATGTTGTCCCTCATATCCTGAACATCGACACAGATTACCTGCTAAATAATGTTTGATCTCCTCTATACTAGGATGAGGATGTTCTTTCATCATTGCATAAATAGCCATTACATGACCAGGTGAACAGAATCCACATTGATCAACACCTTCAGCTGTAATGAACTTTGCAATCCTTCTAGCTTCTTCTTGGATACCTTCTACTGTTGTAATTGGTTTATTATGTGCTCTAACAGTTAAATAAGAACATGAAGGAACTAAATTACCATCAACAAGAATAGAACAAACACCACATGAAGTCTGATCACAGCCTCTTTTTACCGATTTATAACCTAGTTTTCTAAGAGTATCTAATAAATACTCGTCTGCTTCAGCTGCAAACTTATAATGTGTACCATTAATGATTAATTTAACTTCCATAAGCACTCCTTTCTTCTAAAAGATCTGTATAAAGTGCTTTAAATATTGCCTTTCTATACTCACCAGATGCACGGTAATCATCGCCAAATGGTATATTAGCAATCGATTCATCATCAAAATGTTCTATCACCATAGTTTTACCAGGTCTTGCTCCTACTGCTAGTCTGTTGTCAGCCACTGAAATATTCAAGATCGATAAATCTGTATAAACTTTCTTAAAGTATTTTGTTGCAGAGAATTTTGGTTTCTTTATATAGATTTCTACTAAAATATCTTTTTCAATTAAACCTTTTTTATAAAATTCTGTCATAGAAATTTTACCATTCTTAAAAAATACTAAATAAGCATCTAAAGCTAATAAAGCTGTATTAATATCACTAAAAGGATATCTACCACAAATACTTCCACCAATAGTTGCCATGTTCCTTACACCAATCCCGCTAATCTGCTTCACGGAATCAACTACGGCTTTGGGCAAGTTGCTTTTTTCAAGAGATCTTAAACTGGTCATTGCTCCTACAATATAGCCGTCTTTGATTTCTTTGATATAATCTAAATTTAAACCGTTCAAATCAATGAGCAGAGGATGTGTGTTCTTTTGCAATCTAATAAAGAGACCACCAGCTAATAACGTGGCATTTTTTCTACTGTTTAGAAGGTCATAAGCTTCATCTAAATCAGATGGAATTTTATAATCTAATGCTTTCATGACTGCTCCTTTCTAAAATATTCATATACTTCTTCTTTTGAATAAGACTTCACATCATTTATTTGTATATTAGATGTATCTTTTAAGCCATTTCCAGTTATTACAAGACAGACCTCTTTCTCTCTTGGAATATCCGATTTAAGTAAGCCAGCAAGAGTAACGGCTCCAGCAGGTTCAGAAAACACACCTGTTGTTTTAGCGAGTAACTCTATACTATGAGTAATCTCGTCATCAGTTACAGTCATCATGTACCCACCATTCTCTTTTAAATACTTACAAGCTTTGACTACATCTCTTGGATTACCAACAGCAATACTGTCAGCAATTGTGTTAACTTCCTCAGTAAACAATTCATGACCATCAAATACTTTTTTAAGTGTACAAGCATTTTCGGATTGAACACCTATAACTGTAGGTACTCTATCTATTAAACCTAGTTCTCGAAACTCCATAAAACCTTTACATAAACCACTAATAATGGTACCATCTCCAACACCTACAAAGACATAATCAGGTGGTATATAGTCATTTTGAACAATAATTTCAAAAGCACCAGTTTTTTTCCCTTCAAGAAGATAAGGATTAATTGCTGAATTTCTCGTATACCATCCTTTTTTTAAGCCAATATTTAATGATAAATCAAAGACTTCATCATAACTTGCCTTAATTGGGAATATTTCAGCACCAGCTACCATTAATTGAGCCAACTTACCTTTTGGAATTGTTGCAGGTACAAATATTGTTGTAGATATATCTGTGTGTGCATTCAACAGTGCTAAAGAAGAAGCTGCATTACCTGTAGATGCACAAAAAATGTGACTATTATTTTCCTCAATAGCTCTATTAACTGCAATTATACTTGCGCGATCCTTATAAGATGCAGATAAATTCATTCCATCATTCTTTATTAATACACGGTCATAACCAAATATGTTTTCAAATTCTAGTAATGGCGTCCCTCCTATTGCATGATCAAGTGGTGTATGTGAAGTTACTGGTAGTAAATCTTTAAATTGAAACATACTTCCTTTTGAATCATATTCTTTTGAAATCTTTATTGACTTATAATCATAAATAACTTCTAAAGTGCCTAATAATGGCCCACAATGATCACAGATATATCTCCCGGGTTTTGGGTCATACTCACAATTGCAGCTAATACACCTTAATTTATGCATTATATCACCCCACTAATCGCACCTGTTGGACATCTCGATTCACATAAGCCACAACGTATACATTTAGTTTTATCATTGACGATTTTACTTTCTTGATACATGGCCATCTCTGGACAAATATTAGCACATTTATGACACAATACGCATAGATCCTGATTAATTATTGGATATCCACCCTTACCTTTTACTTCAATTGATAAAGATGTATTTCTTAATGAGGCTATGCTTTCTATATCATTTTCATGCATAAGATCTGGAAGATCATCTATAATTTGATCATACAATTGTCTTCCGTTTATTAGTGCTGAAGATAACATCTGAACCAGATCTGCACCAGCTAGAATAAACTCTAGGACATCATGAGCTGATGCCACACCGCCGCATGCAATTATTGGTAGATCTGGATAGTGATTTCTTATACTCATCACTCGTTGTAATGCAATCGGCTTTATTGCAGGACCTGATATCCATGAATGACCTTCCTCAGTACCTATTTTAACTGACCTTTTTTTCAAGTCTATGCAAACACCGGGACCTACAGAATTAATAGCAACAACACCTGATGCACCAGCATTTAATGCTATATCTATAAACCCAATATAGTCAACAACATGAGGACTTAATTTAATGAACACAGGCTTATCTGTCAATTGACAAATTGCTGAAACTAATTCATGTAAACTATCTTTTCCATAATGCGTACTAACTTCAAAAAAGTCTGCATAAGGTTCTAATCTTGGAATTGATATTTTAAAATCCTCGGACGTGTAACCAGCACATACAATCAAGGGTTTTTTTAGATCTTCACTTAAATCCGGTAGAATCTCATCAGTCCAAATACCTAATGGTTTTTCACTCCATAATTCTGTGTTGTAAACAACATGTTTGTCAGCAACTATACAAGGTTTTTTTACTTTAGCGCCCTTTATAGAAATAGTTTTTGTAACAATTCCTCCTACCTTTGAATCATTAAAAAATCTTAGACTATGTAAACTACCTACACTTGGACCTGATGCAGGCAGTAGTGGGTTATCAAACTCTACTCCCAATAATTTTACTTTTAAACTCATAAACGCCTCCATAAATTTAATACGATATCTTTGGAAATAACTTCATTATCTACTAGCTCATAATCGTCTATCTTTCTCTGACCATTTACAAACACTGTATGTGGTCTTAATGCTTCATACACACCAAATAGTATATGAGAGAAAATATTGCTTTGATCAACTGGTGTTATAGAATGATAATCAACTAAAACAAAATCACTATCATACCCTTTTTCTATACGACCAATCTTTGAACCTTTTAGACGATTAAAATACTCATACCCATGAATCAACTGTGATTTTATCCATTCTAAATCTACATCTTTGCTATTACCATTAGATTGATTACCAACATAATATAGATTCTGATATTCTTTAGCGACATTTACGCCTAAACCATCAGTACCCACGAGCAATGGAATTTCTAGTTCGTTTAATAACCTTTGATTGTATAATCCTACTGCATTATTTAAATTAGAGGTTGGATTTATAGCTACAACACATTTTTTAGCTTTTATTATTCTAGCTTCCTCTTTGTCTATATGTATACAGTGTGCTAAGATACTATCTGTATTTAACAAACCAAAATCATCAAGACGATTAACCACTCTTTTGCTATGTTGAGTTATACTAAGTTCTTCATCTAAATCACTTTCAGCTACATGAATATGAATAGGCATTTTACCAATTGTCGCAGATACCTTTTTAAGTGTTTCATCAGAAAGAGACATACTTGCATGAAGACCGAAATGACTACTTTCTATATACTTTAAGTTTTCACCTATGCATTTATCTACATCAAAACGGTCGCTGGTTTCAAAACATAATAAGTGTTTCATTTCTCTTTTTTCTAGTTCATGATGTATGATCATTAAACTATCTTCTATAACGCCAGAGGCATGATGATCGATTAAACTGGTAACACCGCAAAGTAATGATTCCTGTGCATATGCTTTTGCACTCTCTTTGATACTGTCTAGAGTCAATTCTTTATCAAATTTCCACCAGATTTGTTCCAAAATCTCTAGAAAGTTCTCTGGTGATGCATTTAATGGAGAACCTCTAAAAAGTGTTGAGTAAATATGAGTATGTCCATTAAGTAAACCTGGCAGTAAGAACATCCCTTTACCATCATAAATCTCAAAATGACCTTTAAAGTCTTTCATTTCACCTACGCTTAAAATATGTTTATCAAAAATAACATAACCATCAGGAATATAGCGATTGTAGTCATATATTTTAACATTAATTATTGCCTTCATACGCTCTCCTTATATACCTTCCTTTATGATTAAACACTTTGCCATCTTGCATAATAATTTTTCCTGTTCTGATAGTTGATTTAACACGACATTTCACTTCAATACCATCGTAAACATTGAAATCACACTTGGAATAACTTGATTCTATTTTAAACTTACCTTCCTCTATGAGTGCTATATCAGCATCCATACCAACCCTTAGATATCCCTTTGAGTCAAGCTTAAAAATCTTAGCTGGGTTTTCTGTGAACTTTGGAATTACCTCTATTCCAAAAATAGAATACATCAATTGAAATGCATAACCTAGAGAGCCTAATCCTTTTGGTATATTGTCTACAGGAGCTTTAATCATTTTTTCATCCAGCATAAAAGGACAATGATCTGTACCAATCGTATCTAGTTTATAGAAGTTTTTTTTCATCAAGCTAATTGATTCATCTGATCTTAAAGGTGGTGCAAGTAAATATTTTTTACCATCCTCTTTTAGAAATAAATCTTTTGATAAGTAAAAATACTGAGGACAACTTTCAAAATAGACGTTTGGTGTGTCATTTAATTTCATTAATGTGTGACCAGAAGAAATATGAACAATATATAATTTACTACTTTTAGAACGAGAAGATAATAATTTTTTGATAGCCTCATATTCAGCTTTTTCTGATCGACTTGCTTCATAGTCTGTAATAAGACTACAAGGTTTTATCAGTTCATCCTTTTCAGCATGAGCCATCATTAAAATATTTTCAGACAGAATTTCTTTTATTTTTTCATCGTCACATCTTCTATCACTATCAGAATAAGTAGTAAAGACTTTCACACTTGTAATACCTGCTTCATTTAAGTTAGGCAATAATGCTTTGAATTTGTCCTTGTAATTTCCAAATGTACAGTGAAAACTGTAGTCAACAATTGACTCAGAAGCTTCATTCAGACGTCTTGAAAAGACTTTGTTAAATTCATCGTTGTTGTAAATAGGATCTAAAAAATCCAGCACTGTGGTGATTCCACCATAAGCAGCTAGCTGACTACCTGAAAAAAAGTTATCCGAAGAATAAGTGCTACCAATATTTAAATGTAAATGTGTATGTGGATCAATAAATCCAGGCAATACTTTAAGACTCTGACCATCGATGGTTTCCAGAGCATCAAAATTTTCTGGTCCAATGTAAGCAATCTTTCCTGAATTAATGTATATGTTTGTTTCTATAAACTCATGGTCAATGTAACATTGACCATGAATAATTCTTAAATCATACATCATAGTGTTAAAGCCATAACAGCTTTCGCTGTATGAAGTCTATTTTCAGCTTCTTGATAAACAACAGAATTAGGTCCATCAATAACCGAATCCTCTACCTCATTACCACGATCCGCTGGTAGTGCATGCATATATTTTACATTTGGATTTGCTAATTTCATTCTTGCTTCAGTACATTTCCATGATTTGAAGTCATTAATATTTACATTAGGATCCTTACCACTCCAAGAACCCCAGTTTTTCGGAATTACAACATCTGCATCAGAAAAAGCTTCATCGATATCATGTGTTATTTTAAAACTTCCACCATGTTTTAGTGCGTTCTCTTTAGCCTCTTCAATTACCCAATCTGGCATTTCAAATCCACTTGGATAAGCAAGCGTTACATCCATTTGATATCTAGGGAATAAAAGCGCTTGGGTTAATGGTACGCTTATTGGCTTCTTGTGACTGGTTGCATAAGCCCATATAATTGATACCTTTAATTTTTTGGTATCCCGACACAATTCCTTAATTGTTAATAAGTCAGCTAAACCTTGCATTGGATGATAAAGGTCGCATTGTAGATTCATAATAGGACGACTTGAATGTTTTGCCATTTCATTTAAATACTTATTCCCAACTTCCCAAAAACAGTTTCTACAGGCAATACCATGTCCAAAACTTGAAAGTATTACAGCAGTATCTTTTGCAACTTCACCATGCGAAATTTGCATCGTAGATGTATCTAAGAAATTAGCGTGTCCACCAAGTTGTGCCATTCCCATCTCCATAGAGTTTCGAGTTCTAGTTGACTCCTCAAAAAACATCAAGGCAATGGTCTTGTTTTTAAGATAATCTGTTGTCACATCCATATAATGTTTTCTTTTGAGTTCGCTTGCAGTTTCTAACAACATATCAATTTCAAAGTTTGACCATTCTCTTAAAGTAATAAAGTGTTTTCCTTTTAATTTTCCGTACATAATGCCCCCTTATCTGCTAGTGGAATCAACGCATATAGCATTGCAGCTTCTGTTAAATCTGATTTTTTTATCTTTTCATTAGGTGCGTGGGCCTCTTCTTCTAGACCTGGACCAAAACCAATGCAAGGTACATCATACATCCCCATTATAGCCACACCATTTGTTGAAAATGTCCATTTATCTAATAAGGCTGGTTTCTCAAATAGGTAATCAAAAGCATTTAAGAAATCCTTACAGAGTTTGTGTTCTTCTGGTATAACCCAAGTAGGAAAATAACAAGCAACATCTGGATGATAACTTGTATAAGAAGGCCTATCATAACGGTACATAGATACATTAGCACCAAGAGCTTTCACACTTGGTAGTTCCTTTATTTCTCCAATAGCAGAGCTCTCTGTTTCGCCAAATGTTAATCGTCTATCAATTGAAATACTACAACCATCTGCTACAGCACAACGTGATGGTGATGAGTAAAATATTTGTGAAACTACTAAGGTCCCCTTTCCTAAGAAATCATCATCTCTAAGTTTCTCATTTAATACTTCCAACTCATTAATTATTTTTGCCATTTTATAGATTGCATTATCACCACGTTCTGGTGCCGAACCATGTGCACTAGTACCAGAGACCTCAACAAGTATTTCCATTCGACCTCTTTGACCCCTATAGATGTTTAAACCTGTCGGTTCTGTAGAAACCACAAACTCTGGTTCAATGACTTTCTCATTTAAAATATGTTGCCAGCACAGACCATCACAATCTTCTTCTTGGACAGTACCAGTAACCCAAACCGTATGAGACTCCAAGAAACCAGCTTCTTTCATGATTTTTGCTCCATATACAGCAGAGGCAAAACCACCTTCTTGATCACTGGCTCCTCGACCATAGATATACATATCGTCTTCCTTACCTTTAAATGGATCGAAGGTCCAATTGTCCATATTACCTACATCTACAGTATCTATGTGTCCATCAAAGGCAATAACCTTTTCACCCGAGCCCATTCGTCCAAGAATATTACCCATTTCATCTATTATAATTTCGTCATACTCTAATTTTTCCATTTCAGCTTTAATTCTATTAACGACATCTTGTTCCTCACAGCTTGTCGATGGAATTGCAATCATATCGCGTAAAAATTGATGCAAATCTTTTTCGTATTTATCAGCTAGGGAAATTACTACTTCTTTATAATTCATTTTCCATCTCCTTAATAAAAGATCTCAGTAAATTCTCACTCACTCGTTCTCTATAATCTTTGGTCGATCGTTTGTCGTCTTGACCAAACATCAATTGTTTGTAGCCAAATATAAGATCATCTACATTATGATCTTTCATATATGTAACCTCTATCGCACGATTTCTAATTACTAAATCATTCACTGCACCAAGTGCAATCCTTATATCGTTTTTGTTATAAACAAGAAATACAGAAAGTTTAGATAAGATGCTGGCTTTTCTTTGACCTATTTTTTTATAGAAAAATCCTTCATCTTTAAACTTTGGTACAATGACTCTTGTTAATAGTTCATTAGATTTTCTAACCGTTTTGTACTTCCCTACAACAAACTCGTGAATTGGTATAACCCGCTTACCTGTTATACTTAAAAGTTCTACTTTTGCATCAAGTGCATAGAGAATTGGAAGACTATCTGCAACACTAGCTGCATTAACAATATTTCCTCCAACCGTTGCAACGTTTCTTATAGCAGGAGAACTCATCAAACTATAAGGTTCTTTTATATACATTGGTAAGTTACTATTAACTATTTCAGTTTGAGTAATCAACGTGCCAATTTCATAAGATTCCTTTGTTTCTTGTATACCACTTAACTCCTTTAAATGGCTTATGTAAACAACTGACTGCGTAAACTTCCTCTCAGCTCCTTGCCATTGTCTCTTTCTTATCATCAGATCAGTTCCACCTGCAAAAATATGACACTTTTCTCTATCGATTATCTTTAGTAATTCATCTACAGTTTTAGGACGGTATGTATTAAACATTGAAGAACCCTCCTTTTCTTAATAACTCGACTGCATCAAATATACTTTGATAGCCTGTGCAACGACATAAATTACCCGACAAAGCTTCTTTTACTTCTTCTGGCGTAGGATTCACATTTTTTCTAACCAACTCATAAACAGCCATAACCATACCAGGAGTACAATATCCACATTGAACAGCGCCAGCATCAACAAATGCTTTTGCGATACTCTTATAAGCTTCAGTTTCAGAAAAAGCTTCGATAGTAATAACTTCTCTATCTACAACATTAGCCATAGGAACCATACAAGAATTCACAAGCAAATCATCGATAAATACCATACACGCACCGCATTCGCCTTCAGCACACCCCTCTTTTGTCCCCGTTAAATCAAAGTCTTCTCTAATACAATCCAATAACCTTCTAGAATAGCTTGTGTCACAAGTAACTTCTTTATGATTCAATTTAAAATTAATCTTCATCCATAGCCTCCATTACTCTTTCAGGTGTCACTGGAATTGTGTTGATGTGTTTATGAATGATATTTTCAACAGCAGATGCCACAGCAGGTGCTACACCAACCAATGTTAATTCTCCTACTGATTTAGCGCCAAAAGGTCCATCTACATACTTATTTATTACCCAGTCACAGTGAATGTTTGGAATATCACAAGTTGTAGGAATCACATAATTAGAAAATGAATGTTGCTGAATCAAACCGTCTTTTGTATCCATTTTTTCCAGTAAACCGTATCCAAGTCCCTGAACAACCCCCCCTTGAATTTGACCTATTAAAAGTCTTTCATCTACGGGAACTCCAACATCATAAACACCATATATATCCGTACAAGTTACTTCATAAGTTAAAGGATCCATTTCAACTCTTGCCATTAATACTGACCATGAATATGCCATATAAGCATTTCCATGAAGTTTATCTTGATCCCATTTAACATAATCTGGTTGCTTAAATCTTTCCTCTATGATTATCTCTCCCGGTTCATTTAAACGTAATTTTAGTTTTTTAGCTGCCTCATGCAACAAATTACCAACTACCATAGTTGTTCTTGAAGCCACAGTAGGACCTGAATCAGGTACATATTTAGTATCAGGAATATGATAATGAATTCTTTCTATTGGATAGTCTAAAGTAGATGCGACAATCTTAGATAAAGCTGTTATTGCACCTTGTCCCATTTCTACATTTGAAACAAGAATTGAAACATCATTGTTGTTTTCTTTTTTTAAGTGTACAATCGCTTTGATATGTGTCGCTTCCCCATCACCAGTAAATCCCCCACCATGAGGAATGAAAGAAAATCCGTATCCGACATTAGGTTCTACATTATTCTTTATTCGATCGTAATCAACCATTAATTTTAGCTTATCAGTCATTTCATCAAGACAGATTGTTTCGTTAAAAATACCACCTGTTGAGGTCATATCACCTTGTTTGACAAAATATTCTTTTCTAAAATCAATTTGATCAAAATTTAAATAATCCGCAAGTTGACTCATATGCAACTCTAATGCATACATACTTTGAGGAGCACCAAATCCTCTGAAAGCACCAGCAAATATATTATTTGTTTTAATGGTCTTACCATTTACTCTGATAACATCAAACATATAGCAGCCCATCATAGTAAAGATAGCACGTTGTAACACAACATCAGATAATCCTAAATATGGACCCGAGTCCAATTTAATACTAAAATCCATACCGACTATTTTTTTGTTCCTAATATAGGTCTTTATAACAGATTCAGAAGGATGTCTTTTTGTTGTGAATGCCATGTCTTCTCGTCTATCAAATATCAAACGAACAGGTGCTTTTACCTTTAATGCAGCTACAGCTGTTTGTATTGCAATTAATGAAGGGTACTCCTCTTTTCCACCAAAAGCTCCACCTGTTGGTGTTTGGACAACTCTAACTTTATCAGTTCCTAAAGTATGTTTTAGAGCATTTAAAACATAATAAGGGCATTGTAAAGAACCATAGACAGTTACTACCTCATCTTCTACAGCACCCACAACGCCTTGTTTTTCCATATAAACTTGTTCTTGATAGCCAGTATTATATACTGACTCAAATACATCATCATACTCTAATTCATCAAATGATCCAATTGAAAAAGTATGATCTGTAAACACTTCTGCAGTGTCTGATTTGAAATCTGAAACTATCGCTTGTTTCTCATATGTAATCTCTACCTTATTAAAAAATCGGATAATCTGATCTTTATCCTTACCAACAATTAAGGCAATCGGTTCACCGTAATAATTAACTCTATCCTTTGCAAAAACAGGCATATCTTTTAAAATCATTGCCACTTCATTATGACCATTGATGTCAGAATGATCTACTATTGTAATGCCCTCTTCTAACTGAGGATAGTTAATGGATAGAATCTTTCCTTTCGAGATGGTACTCCTTAACGTTCTAGCATAATGTAAATTATCAAAGTTTATGTCCTCTATGTACTTTGTTTTACCACATAATTTGTCTTTGATATCCACTCGATCAACATGATCAGTGATTTTCATCGAATCCGCCCCCTTACTTTATCTAAATCCTCTTTGGTATCTATATCTACAAGAATATAAGGATCATCAACAACTATGTACTTTTTCTTATATTCAGTTAATAAAGCTCTTAAATGTTTGTGGTTGCTTGTTCTAATATCTTTCACAACTTTATAAGAAAGTCTGATAGGATGACCTGCTTTCATATCATAACTAGGAATTACAACATCATCTTTATATTGGCTTAGTACTTTATAGGTATTATTCGAGACAAAAGCCATATCGCCCGGAATCAAGAAAACATCCTCTGAAGCTATATTCATACCACATTTTATAGAGGTATACATACCTTCTTTGTAGTTATCATTCTCTACAAAATTTACTTTCCTTTCAGTAGATAAAATCTGCTTAATTAAATGACTGTTAAATCCAGTAACGACAATAATTTTATCAACAAATGGTTTCATGGTAGTGACCGTTTTTTCTATTAAAGTAACGCCATCAATCTTTTGAAGCATTTTATATTCCGGAAACCTAGTAGACATTCCCGCGGCTAAAATTATTCCTTCCAAGACAACCTCCTAATAACAGTATATTCTGAAAATTCAGAATAAGGTAGTAGCCTTTATAAGTTTATTGTATACTTTGTTAGTTTCTAACAAACATATACCCAAAAATAATAAAAAAATAGATAACAAACCACATTCTTTACAAACTTATAATATAACTCAATATAAATAGTCAATTGTATGAAAATTTTAAGCTTTTTCTATTAAAAAAATATCTGAAAGTATTTAACAATAAAAAATTCCATTATAATACCAGCATAAGGCCTAATTATAATGGAATACTATTTAGTTTAATTGTAAAGCATCTTTGAAATGACCTATCTCTTGTTTGTTTGATATAGCGTGTATCTCACTTACAATACTTAGAGCAATATCTTCAGGTGTCTCACCTCCAAGTGTTAAACCGATGGGCGCATAAATTTCTTTCAATAAGTTCTTATCTACACCTTTTTTTATCAGACTTTCAAAACAATGTTGTATTTTATTCTTACTGCCAATCATGCCAACATATGCATGAGATTTGGCAATAACATAGCCAAGTGTTGCCTCATCGAACTCATGTCCATGCGTTACAATAACAATATATAAGTCATTATGATAATCTATTGATGCTAATCCCTTCAAAATATCTGCTGAGATACATCTTGATTTTGAAAATACATTATCGTTAAATATATCTTCTCTTTGATCAATAACAACAGTTTTATAGTCTAACGTATTAAATAAAGGCAGTAAGGCACGACATATATGTCCACCACCTACAATAAGTACTTCTTTTTTCCTCGGGTATACTTGAATAAATATCGTTACCTCTCCACCACAAGTCATATCTAATTTTTCTAGAGGATAGTTAATAGTAGAAGATTTGCCGTCCTTTATTGCTTCTATAGCATCTTTTATTGCCTTATACTCTATAGCGCCACCACCTATGGATCCTGAGATTAGTCCTTCAGCAGTGATTAGCATATTACTACCTATTCCTCTAGGGCTACTACCCTTTTCTTCAATGATTGTTACTGTTGCAACTGGAATATTTTTATCAATTAATGCTTGAAGTTCTCGTAAGTACATAATCACCTCTCTATTCAATTAGCCATATAATATTATTAACTCTGTCCTTTAAAGCAGTAGTCAAAGAAATATCATCAAAATTATCAAAATGACCTTTCATTCTGTCACCTAATTCTTTTCCTTCTTGTCTAAAACCATATTGTATCATAAACTTCAAATCTTCAAAGTTTTCTTCAAAGAGTTCTAAGACTATATGGATATCAATATCTTGATTATTCTGATAATAAAAGACATTCCTTTTAAATCTATTCCATACACTATTAGGTTTGATATTAGTAGGTTTCAATATCATGTCTTGAGCGATTCTTTTTTCGTAAGCATCTCTAAACTGATACTCAAATATTTTACCATCAAAAGCGGAAAACATTCTCTCTAAATCCTGAAATGCGATGGTCCTATCATCTATTTTTAAAGAACATTTTGAGTCTTCTGATTCAATTATACCAAAACCAACTTTTTTAAGATTATAAGTACCATTTTGCTTAAATAAAGACTTATAACTCAAGGCTAATTGTATCTGTTCAATGAACTGCCATAATCCTACTTTTAGTTCTGTGTCTAGACTTGAATTTAATTCAATGATATACCCGTCTTTCTCCTCAGCGCGCCATCTGACACCAATAGGCATGATCACATAATTAATCTTAAATAAGTGTTCAATGTGATCGCAATCGTCTATCGTTACTTCCACACCATCTTCAATGTCTATATTAACATCAAAGACTTCTGCCATCATATCATTGTAACAACTAGAGCAAAACTTACCAATTCCACGAATTTGAATTGAAATGATTCTTTCTTTACATATATCACAATATTTCATTTTTCACCCTATATTCCTTATAACGCTTTTCATCGTCAATGTAAAATATTTAGACCAAAAGTTGTGTGCAGCAAAATTAAATGATTCAAAATCTACTGCAAGGTATTTAAAGCCTTTCTCAGAACCGTATTTATGTGCCTGTTTTAAGAGTTTAAGGCCAATGCCTTCGCCCTGATATATCTTAGAAACTTGTGTTGTTTCAATACCAAGAGTCTCCTCATCAGATGCTGTACGACATCCACCAGACGCTTTATGTACAAGCATCATCATCCCTTTTATTTCAACATCCTCATAGATAAGAATTGAAACTTTATCGTCTAAAAGCCATTCCTTAAGAAGTTCACTTGAATCTTCGAAATTCATACCAAGTTGAACAACATCATTCATGTACATATGATGTTCATCCACAAGAGGTACTAATTTCTCTAAATCCTTATAACTAGCAACTCGAATATGTGAATCTGCATTAGCAAATGAGCTGTCAATCATAGTATGAGCATCTACACATCTACTACCATATGATGCATCAAAAAAGAATTTCTCTAAATCTTTTCTATTGGCTAAAAATGATAAGGTGTGGTCCTTTAAATCATAGATTTTCATATAGTCATAACACGCCTCTAAAAGAGCAATTTTAAGTCGATCATTATCTGGTAGGTAATGAGCCCACTCAGCATGATACAAGCCTTGTCTGTTATAAAATAAGTTTCCTTTATATGTCATACTAATAAAACCATAGGTCTCACCATCATTTGCTATATAACCATCATTCTCAATAATACTTTTAACGAAAGACTCTATATTAACACGTCCAACAGGAACGTCAATAAAAGATAATTTGTAATCTTCAAACTTTTTTTTGAGCATTTTTTTTATAAGATCTTTATGCTTTGATGTAATTTTTTCAATATTCATACATACCCCCTAGAAAAATTGTATAATAGACTTAGTAGCATAGCAAGTTATATATTAATGAAAGGAGTACCGATGATTACAAAAGAACATCTTTTTTATACTTTTTCAAAAGACTTAAAACCAATATGTCATGTCAAAGATGGTGAAACAATCACCCTAGTAACAATTGATGCTTTTGGTGGTCAAATTCAATCAGAAAACGACACCTTAGATTCTCTAGACTGGAATAAAGTTAATCCTGCTACTGGTCCAATCTTTGTAGATGGTGCCATGCCTGCTGATTTCCTAAAGGTAGAAATTTTAGCTATAGAGTTAGATTCTCATGGTATTATGGCTTCTATTCCAAATGCTGGTTTGTTCGGAGAGCGATATGAACAATCAGTAATTAAATGCCTAGATATTGAAAGTGATTATACTATTTTTAATGATTTAAAGATTCCTTTAGAACCAATGATTGGCGTCATTGGAGTAGCACCATTAAACGATACACCAAATGGAGAACCGGGCCAACATGGTGGTAATATGGATAATAAAATGATACGTGTCGGTAGTATTCTTTATTTACCTATTTTTACAGAGGGGGCATTGTTTGGATTAGGTGATCTTCATGCGCTATGGCAGATGGTGAAGTAAATGTAACAGGTATTGAGGTTGCTGGTAAAGTGACTGTTCGTTTAAGTGTTATCAAGGATATTTCACACAATCACCCACTTTTAATAGATGAAGAACACTTCTATACAATTTATTCTGAAAAGACTTTGGAATTAGCTGCAAAAGGTGTTTCAAATGAAATGCATTATTGGCTAAAGAAATCATTAGACTATAGTGCTTCTGACATAAGTATGCTAATGAGTTTAACTGCTAATCTAGAAGTATGTCAAGTTGTTGATCCAAAAGTAACAATGCGTATGCGTGTACCACTTAAATATATCAAAAAACTTAAATAGCAGCCAAAGCTGCTAATATAGTTCAAAGAAACGAGTTTCATAATATATGGAAGTTTTTTTACCATCCCTTAAATAGATGTTATCTATGTGGATGGTATATTTTTTGTCTAACTCATACACAATATTATCTGGTCTAAATACTATGCAAAATGGGACTCCATAACCATTTGTACTCACATTAAAATATGCACCTTCTAAGTCCTTATTATTATTGTTCAGAACAATGGTATTACCATCTTCATCTATAATACTTACCTCAATTTCAGATATTTTACTTGAATCATAAATCTCTGGATTTAAAGTAACAGACCAAGGTACATTGTTACCAAAAAAATTTATAGGAAATGCTAACTGATTCGGCCATAATACAGTGTCGTATGGTCTATAAGTCGTTTCTAATCCTTTGAAAACTTTAATGACTGAATAATATTTATACATATCATTACTTTCTACATAACCGATACCAAACTCCTTGAGATTCGGTGAAAGTTGCCATCTTCTGTGACCTAGTACTTCAATGTTCGCTACATCATCATCATCCATTAATCTTTTTATAGAGTCTGAAATACCTTTAACGCCAGCAGCTAAATTTCCGCTAGAGGTAGCATTATAACCCTTATTGTATATCTCATCTGACATCTCATCCGGTTTGACAGGAGTGTGCGAAAATTCACTTGTTGCAATTAATAATGCTCCATGTTGAGCCAAGTCATTACCAGAATCAGATAAATAAATATCGGTTGATAAATCAGCTAAAAATCTTATGAATTTCATCATATTTAAACCATCAGTTAAATAATTATGTTCCAAACTCCCAGCCGAAAAAGGTGAAGACAATGAAGGTTCATCAGTAAAAACCATATCATGTATCGGCATTCGATTTGCCCATTCTACTTTTATTTCTCCAACTCTCTTTTGATACAAACTCCATTGTGTATCGGGTTCATCTCTTAATTCTGGTCGAATTATTTTAGATAAAATAACTGCAGCCTCAGCTCTATTGGCTTCATTATCAAGCCCGAAAGTCCCATCTGGATAGCCAGTAATAATTCCTGTGGAGTATATTCTAATAGCAATATTTTGCCAATATGGTGTCATGGTATCTAAATCCTTGATACTATAAGCATAATCCATAAAATTGCTTGGTACTTCAATACCCGTTGCTCTTAATACAATGCGACCCATTTCACCTCTCGTAATGGGTCTATCATATCTATTATATTCAACTTCTGAAATGATGTTCAAGCTAACTGCTTTGGCTATATAGCCATCAGACCAGTGTTTCTTATCTACTTTAGCTTCCTCTTCTCCCATTGTCTTTAGGGTTAATGTGACAAATTCTTCAACAGAGATTGTCTTATGAGGTCTATAGGTCATATCATCATAGCCTGCTGTAATATCTTCAGTAATAAGAATTTCAACATAATCATAAAACCAGTCAGAAGTCTCTACATCTACAAATATTACTTCCGCTGAAGCTGATGTTGAAAACATCAATAAAAGAATTAATAAAATTTTTTTCATTGTTATCCCTTCTAAGTTACAACTTAATGATATAATGACTATAAGGAGGCCTTATGCAACATATCATTGTATTTGAACAAAAAACTTTTATGATGCAACGCATCACAAACATTTTAGAAAACTTACCGTGCAAAGTTTACGCTGCCTTAAATTACTTGGAATTAGAACACTTCTTAAGTCTTGATTTGGTTCAAGTAGATATGATCATTGCAGAACTTGATTTCGATAATAATCAAGAAATTGAAATGATTGCATCTTATTTAAAACATTACCCTAATACCAAACTTATAATCTTTACTTCTGATTCTAGTAGAAAGGCTTTTTTAGATAGCATAAAAGTAGGCGCAACTGATTATATCATACAAAGCATTTCAGATGATGAAATTGCTTCAAGAATTAATCAACATCTATCAAAAGAAACGTCGTCGCTGATACCTACTCATTTAATTCTGAACTTAAATAAATATATCTCTGGTGAACTTATAAAAGCAAACAAAGGTAATTATAAATTGACCATAGCTTTTAGTTCGATCATTAATGAAAGTGGCTCCCATGTTGATAAAGAAGAAACCTCTAAAGTTGCTAATTTCTTTTCTTCTAACTATTGGGATACAGACTCGATTGTTATTTATGGTTTCAATCATATGTTAAGTTTTTTTCCATTCTGTAACGAGGAAATGATTGAACTTGTTGATGATAAACTTCAGTATATGTTTGCGCAATTCAAAAGCCAAAATATTCATCTTGGCAAATGCGAGTTAAGAAACACCTATGTTACTTTCCCTGAAGAAGGTTTAACTGTAGAAGATATATTAAAGATTGTCAGAAGAAAAATTGAAAAAAGTACATTAACAACTCGATAGAGTTGTTTTTTTATAGATTTTATCAATATAATCTACAAAGTCATCCAAAGCATTATCAGTCCATTTTCCATCTATCAAATATATTTCATTAAAATCTATTTTAATTTTTGGACTAATGTTATAGTTTTCATACCAAAGATCATATTGTGTTTTTAAATCTTCCATATAATCTCTTGGTATAAGATCAGCTTCCGTAGACCTTGCTCTTTCTTTAATCCTTTCCAACGCTGTATCCACAGACACATCTAAGTAGATGAGTAATAACGGACGATCAATCATTCCAAGCATATTTTTTAGGAGTTCTTGATAGATTAGGAACTCATCTTCAATCATTTGTCCTCGTTTTAAGACTGTTCGTGCAAAAATTTCGTCTCCATATATTGAACGATCGCAAATTCCCTTAAGATTTCCCTCTTGAATGGATATCATATCTTTGAACCGTTCTGTTAAAAACATAACTTGAGTTGCAAAACTCCATCTTGAGGGATTTTCATAAAACTTGTCCAGCATTCTTTGAACCAATGACAATTGACTTTCATCTTTTATTTCTTCAAAAAAAGGCTGCTTAAAGTGTTCGCTAAGTAACTTTCCAACGGATGTTTTTCCAGCTCCAATAATACCATCAACAATTATAGCACCATTGGTTTTATTAGTATAACTAAGTTTCAAATTAGATATGTACATCTTACCTCCAAAAAAACTGAAGTTTTCACTTCAGTTAACTCGTTTCCTGTATCGCATTTTCTGTAGCATCATTTTTAAATATTCCTCAACAGAATTTTTTTGACTTTGTGTTACTTCAAATACTTCATAGTTTAAAGTATGTCCATCTGTAATATGATAAAACTCTCTATTAATTCTATTACAGATTTTCTTACCATTTTCAATATTGCAATCAACTAGAATCACAAAGAACTTGTCGCCTTCTATTCTAAAGAAACTATCTATCTCATCTCGTATCAAATGTTTACTTAGTTTACTAAAGCTTTTTAGTAAAGAGTCTCCAAAATCTGTACCATAAGTATCATTAACATTGCTCATTGACCTTATATCAAATAGGCACAACGTAATTCCAAAACCCCAACGATTCCTCATTTTAATAGCTTCTCTATATTTTTTTACAATATGTTGTTTTGTATAAGCTTCAGTAAGTAAGTCAGTTGTATTCTGCATTAGTAAACGATGTTCCAAGCTTTGAATTAAATAGTCTTTCTTCATATCCATGCGCTTTAAAAGTTCAACTTCCCTATTCAGTTTTTCAATTTCTAATTCAAGTTTGTTTTTTTCCTTCATATAATCACCGTAGAGGATTATACCCTACGGTGACATATTCAAACATTTATTTAGCAGAATCAAAATATATTTTTACACCTTCAACAAAACCTTCCGTAAATCCTAAACTATTTTGTGAAATGTCTGGTTTGCCATTAAATGTGACATTCACCGGTCCAACTGATTGCGATGCTGAGATTGTTCCTCCCACAGAACCACCTACACCACCCATACTATAGCCAAATTTTTTAGAAATACCTAAGGCAAATGCTTTTGCGTTCTTAAGAATAGTAGTGTAGTCAGATTCTTCTAGAGAAAAGGCAGCAACCGACCACATTGAGGTTTCTACCCCTTTAAATGCTCCTAGTGCAAATTGAGCACTATTTTTAACAGCATCTATTATTGCAGATTCTGCTGTCCCGTGGGTAAAATCGTCTAAAACAGATGTAACCTTGTAGTCCTGCTCAAATTCAAGCCACGCCCATCGTTTTTCATCATTCATCAGTGCAGGTTTATCAGATATCAGAATATGTTTGTCACTGGCTATCAGATATGCCTTCAAAGTATCTGACATATCAAGATTTTGAATAAACTCACTATTATCGTCATCTAAGTTTAAAAAAACCATTTCTACATCACTTGGAAGATTAGCCCAAATACTTTCAAGTCCAAAACCTAAAATTGACTCCTCAATATCCGAGATCATTAAACCTAACATTGTGTTAAACGATTGAATACGTTCCGGGTCGCCATAAACATCTGAATAAGGTTGTAGCATATCTAATGAAGATATAAGTTTGCCATTATGGTATTTATGTACAACGCTTATAATCCTCGTTAAGTTAGTCCTATAGCTTAAAACATTTAAATCATTCGCCATTTCCTTCTCAAACTTGCTTTGATGATAAATCATATCATTAATGGATTTTCTGCTTAGCCATTTTAGTGTTGTTAAAGGATCTGGATGATCAATTAATTCATAAACCTCATCTGCTTTTGTTTTAAGGTATCTACCAGACACCTCATTTAAGTTAGGTTGATTGATAGAACTACTAATGAGAATTTGATTAAAAGGAACCTCATTAAGTTCGACGATCTGAGTTATCTTTGTACCATCATTTAGGTAGTAACTAATATAATATCTCTCAATCTCATAATAATTAGGATTAAATGAATCACCACTATATTCACCATTGGCAGTCGATACTATGACATTTGCAGATTGACCCGAGTTGCCAATAAGAATATCAATACATTCTAAACTCAGAATTTCCAATGGTATCTTTTCATAGAATATTGAAGTAGTTACCTTTTGGTCACCTTCTTCACCACCAAGAGCGTCATTGATATCGGCAAAATTTTGCTGTATTCCTCTTTCAGTATAGAGGCCTTCCAACTCAATTTCAATTTGGATACCAGCTTGTTCATACTCATTTAAAGCAGCATCGTATACTTCTGCGAGATCAGAAATTTCATCAGCAAACACCATAAAAGGCATAATAAGCATTCGGTAGTCATCACCATCTTTAAATGATAATCCAGGTACTAATTCTACATTCGTTTCAAAGCCTACCATCTTATCCAATTGCTCTTTCCCACGTTCTGTAAGTCTTAACTCATGCATCTTTACTGAGTATCCTAATCCAGAAAGAATATTTTTCGTAGCTTGACCAAAGTCCTGAACAGTTCCATAACCTTGCATTAGAAATGCTTCTGTACTGTTAATATTCGAAAATCCATTATAAAAGTATTTGGAAGGAACACATTTGATCGATTTCAATGTCTGAATCAGTTTATCAAGGTTATCTATATCATCTTTTAGTTTAAATCCATAGGTTGTCAGTGATACAGGTGATACTTGGTCATACACTTGATCAAAGCTCATCATACCATGTTTCAATCCTTCGTTGATAGGATGACTTCTCTCATAGGTTTCTACTGCATAACTGATTGCATCTTGCATCATTGACATATAAAATTCATCTTCATAATAAGTATAGTGAGTTCCAAAATATCCATCTGAAAGATCACCTATTCTTGGTTCTAAAATATCCTCACTCAATGATAAATACCACGTTCTATCATCATAAATAGGATAAAATACGAAACCTCTTCTAGATGTACCGTCTAAAAATACTGATTCATTATCCAGTTCTAATATATAGTCATTAAACTCATCACCTGCGAATATTTGGTTACCACTGCTTGCAAAATTACCAAGACCAACATTGTCCTCTCCACCTTCATCTGTTTTTAAGACTAATTGATCAGTAATGCCTGTAGTAGAAAATCCGTCTTTTTTTTCATGAACAGTAATATCAAGAATAGCCATTCTAGAGGAGCTGTCCAAGAATCTTTCATCGAGAATAAAGTCATTTATATCAAGATCGTAATACTCAAAAGACAATCTCCTAATGAGTTGACTTGATTCTAATACACCAGTCTCCACCACTACAGATTTATCTTCTTCCTGCAAGTCCACAACAATGTTCTTTTTATTGTCAATAAGATTATTTGGGATTTCAAACAACCATTTGACTCTATTCATAGCACCGGGTGCAACCATTGTTTTTTGAATAAACCCACCTGGAATCTCGACCGTCATCGGACTAATAGGAATAAAGTAGCTACCATTTTCAGTAGGCAACTCCAAAGAAATTCTTTCTCTAGGATTAAGATCCAATAAAGCTTGCATATTAGACGTAAAATTACCATCCACCTCAATCAAAGAAGTTAATGGATCCAATTTATAATCCTTAAACTCTTTTAATCTCTTTACATCATTTATACCAAGACCGAATGCATCAGCTAAGTTTTCTTTTGCTTGTAAAGGAAGTGATTCCAAGTCAAATGGTGATTTCATGACGCCTGTTATAGGCAAATTAATATGTCCATAATTAGTATCATATAAGTGCAATGATATCTGATTAATGGCTTCCTTCGGTGCTAGAAAAATCATTACACCTTTGGAAGATGTATCAGGATCAATCGTCAAACTATAGTCGCCAGGCTTTATTATTGGCGAGTTTGTAACCCAAGTTGCCGTGTTGCCCGGTACTTGGTTGTCATTAAAACTTAAGTAGAAGTGATTCACAAAATTAGGAATCATGTATGAAATTTTCTTTTTCTCTAACTTTCCTTTTGCATTACCACCAACCCATGATGCAGGATGTGCAGAACCATCTGGATACACCATAACTTCTTGGGCTTCTAAAATGTTTTTTAGGGACAAATTTAAGGCAACAAATTGCTGTCCATAAGGCGCTTCTACCCCTGCAAGTTTATCAAGTGTATAGATTTCATGTACCATAATTTCACAGGCTTCATTCACACTACTTTTTTCAGCCTTTTGTCTCGAAGTTATCCAGACTTCTTTACCATGTAAAGAATCACCTGTAACCATCGTAGAAGATTCTTTATCATACGTGCTTACCATTTCAGTAATCTTAAACGTCGTCGCATCTATAGATGCAATTTCACCAACTTCACTCGGAGATAACATGACCAATTTACTAGTAGAATATGCTTCACGTTCTCCTAAAGCATCTTCTTTTTCAATTGTTAAACTGATGGTTGTTTTTTTTGATTCCTCAGCATGGATAATTCGGTTTAAGACTTCATCGACTTTAGTTTTTAACTCATTCACATCTGTAGAAATAATATAATCTCCACCAGATAATTCAGCAGCTAAACTGAAATCTTCTTCATCATCTTCCTGAATTCCCATACCAATCCATAAAACATCTATAGCACTTTCCTTCATTTCGGATAGATTTTCTAACATATTCTCTTCAGCATCTCTCGTTCCTAGAGCCGCATCAGTGATATATACTAAAACCTTTTTACTTGATGGAATTTCATTTAATGTTTCATAAGATACTTGTATAGAACCTTCTATGTCTGTATAACCACCAGCTTCTAATTCTGCAAGTGCCTTTAAAATATGTCTTCTATCAAGTGTGTTTAACTGTACAATACTGGTTCTATCATTAAACTCTGATAACTGAATAGAAACATCTTCAGGCAATCTAAGGATAAACTCATGTAACAAATTCTTCACTTTAATTAATCGATCACCATATTCTCCTGTGTCTTCATATCCAGAACCCATTGAACCTGAAGTATCTATAATTATAGAAATTACAGGAAAATCTGATTTTCCTAGGACTTTTGGACGTTTGTACACCAAATCATATGTGTTACTTAGTTTGCTGTTTATAGCATCAAAAATAGAAGTTAAAGCATTTTGATCTGATGCCGAAAAATACTCACCATGTGTTTTTTCTGATATATTTTCTAAGGTGTCTTTGTCATGATTTTGTCCAAAACCAATAGTATAAACAGGAACATCCTCACCAAGTTTTAACATTAAAGTTTCATAATCTAACTCAGAACCAGGGCCTGTATCATTCAGATTGGCATCTTGACCATCAGTAAACAAGACAACAGCTGTTCTATTAAGATCTCTCAGACTTTCTACACCAAAATCAATTGCATCATAAAGGGCAGTTGCTCCGCCAACGGTTAATTGTTCTATGGATTTCAATGCCTCTTGTTTTGATTTTCCATCTTTAGCTTTAACTTTTGTATCAAAATCTACAATAACAATTCTTGTATCATCAGGTAGATTCTCAACAAATTGCTTTGCAGCCTGTAACGTGTCTTGTAATTCGCCCTTCATAGATCCTGAACTATCAATTAATAGAACAATATCCAGTGGCAATGTAACAGGTGTTAAAGAAAGAATTTCTGCTTCTATACCACCTTCATAAATTATACTATTCTCTATCATAGGCAAAACTTCATTAGTTGCATCATCCAAAAGTGTAAATCTGAAGTTAACTTCTTGATTTTCTTCATTAATAGCACCAATTGCTAAACCATTTTTTACTCCTGTATTAGAGAATTTTAAAGATTGGGATATACTATTTGGTATTATAACTTCTGTCATCTGTCCTGAATTCACAGGAATCATTTTAGTTTTAAAAGATTCCACAAGAAATTTATTTTGAGGCTCAATCACAATATCCCAATACCCTGAAGGTAAATACAATATATGATCTCCATCAGGCGTTTTATCTAAACTACTGGTTTCATAATAAAAATTAGGATGTTCAATTAAAAGGTTATAACCACCTGTTGGTATAGCATGAATTGCGCCAACATATTCAGCTGAAACTTTTATTGCTCCTAATGCCTCACCATGTTTGATCTTATCGATCAAACCATTAGTTTCAAGTAATAGAGTAATTTCCTCGGTTTCATCTGACCACTCAATTATCCATTCAATCGGACCTTCCTCAGATGGCAATCCGTTAATATAGAAAGTTTCCCCATAATCATTATAATAGTCTTTAGACATAGTAAATGACCGCTTATAATCACCATATGCATGATTCATATACACACTTAAAAATACATCTCCTCCGTCTTTATTTAATACCAGTGTTTGAAATAATTCACCAGAGTTGTAAGATGTAAACTTAGCTTTGTTCTCATCATAAAGCGAGGTATTTATTACAAAATCAGTGTCATTGGGTATAAAGTTTTCTTTACATAGTTCAACTAAAAAATAATCATCTATTTCTTCAATAGTACCGTACCAATGTTGCATCCCTTCCATTACAATAAAGGATAGTGAGTTTCTATCTCTTCCAAGAATTTCACCATTTAAACTTACTATATAAGTTTCAATATCAAACATAAACTGCTTATTTTCTTCAAGTGTGAAGTCCTCATTAAATGGTATGTGCATTATCGTCTGATCGCCATACCATAAATCAGATTGTCTTACTGCATAATCATCAATATAACTATAATACGTTTCAGTCTGAGGATTAAATTCTATGAATAAATAGTCTTTTTCCTCACCTAATGGATTAAAGTATGGTTTATTAATGGACCAAGACTCAACGGCATTAAAATTAAAGCCCCACTTATTTTCGAGTGGTTCAACTTCGAAAGTATCTATTACCTCTTCAATCTCGGTTATTGTCACCTCATTTTCTATAATAGGATTAACTGTAACAGGTTTATTTTTCACTTCATTTTTAGAGCATCCCACTAATAACAATAGTAATATGAATACAAAAAACCTTTTCATTACATCACCCCAATTCATATACGCAAAAAGACACTATAAAGTGTCTTCTTCGTCTATTTCTTCATTAGGTTCTTCGATTAAATCTTCATCTGATTCTATTTCATCTGTGAAAATTTCTTCTATTTCCTCTTTATTAAATGTTTGTTCAAACTCTTCAATAACCTTTTTTGTCTCTTCAGACATCACCTGAGTATCATTCTCTACAACTTCTTCAATGACTTCCTCTTCATCAACAATATCCTCAACAACAAGTTCTTCAGGTTCATCCAAATTTTCTTCTAGAAGTTCTGCTTCTTTTGGATTTGCAACATCTAATCCTGAATACTTCAAGTCATAGTTAATCTGTAATACAGGTGCATCTTCATCTTCACTATTATCTTTAAATCTCTTAGAAATACCAGACTGTACTGATGTACCATCCATTTCTACATTCCAATGTTTCGGTACTTTTACCGATATACCAGAAAATCTACCTAAAATATCTAATTGAGATGCAATCCCCTTCATTTTAGCTTCATTAAAATTTAGATCAATACCAGAGAATAAGCTTGCTACAGAATCTTTTTCAAAAGGTTCTTCCTTATATGTGATTTTCTTTCCTCCAAAAGTCGCTTTTTCATTATAGTCATTCATTCGCTGACTCAGGTTTAAAAATTTCATCACAACCTTCACAATACCAGCAATCGCACCTACAACAGCAAGTATTTTAATTATTTTTTTAAATGCTTTCATTGCTACCTCCCCTTTAGTTATATTATACGCTAAATTTTTAGAACTTAAAACTTTTTACTACTACAAGCTTTATACCCATTTTCAAAGAGTTTACCAACTTTTATGTTAAAATGTTCAGCAACATCGTATGGATTTGATCTAAGAGCTGCTGATGTCTGAATCATAATATTTGCACAAGCACAAGCGTCATCATAAGCATCATGGTGCTTAAAGTCATATCCAAGATATTTACTTACAACATCCAAGGAGTGTCTTGCTAGGTTTGGCCACATCTTCTGTGCAACTTTAACAGTACATAAATAATCACACTTCGGAAAAGGAATACCATACTCATTTAAGCACGCTCTTAATACACTAAAATCAAAACTAGCATTATGAGCAATCACTAACTGATTTTCAATATATTTCTTAAATACTTGTTCATACAAGACATCAAATTCAGGTTCGTTTTCTACATCCTCTGGATAAATACCATGTATACCAATATTCATTCCTGCAAAGTACATATCTTTTGGTCTGATTAAATGTGCAAAGGATTCAACAATTTTATTATCCTCTACAACCGCTACTCCTAAAGCACACGCACTTGATCTTTTACTATTTGCTGTTTCAAAGTCTATAACTGTATATCTCATAAATTCCTCAAGAAAAGCCAACTAAGTTGGCTTTAAATTTTAATTGACCCATCTAATGACCATGAAGCCAGTAGATTAAGTTGCTTAACATCCTTTAATTTGTGACCTTGTAATTCCATCGTTGCAATATCAGCATTTAAGGCTACACTTGGTCCAAATGCAAACACTTTTCCTTTTTCAAATGCTTGTGTAAGTTGATTTTGCTTGTTCAACAATACAAATCCAATACCATCTACAGGTCTTAAACCAGTTAACTTACCATGTTTTAATGGTCCAATAAATGTATATGGTACAGTTCCCTTATCCTGAACACCATAATGTAATTTGTAATTAAATTTTTCTTTTATAACACGTCTATCTGTAAATACATGATTTAAAGTTTCAGATGGCTTTAAATCATTAGCTGTAATGTGTGCAATTGTAAAATCATTATCTGTAGTAATTGTACCACCAGCTAATAATACTGGCATACCAAACTCAATTAAATCATCAAATGAAGCCATATCATTTTGAGTAAGATGCAAATACTGTTTTAAATAGTGACAATAATGACAATATCCAGAGTTCGAAATATTCTCATCATCTAATTGATAGAATCCTTTAGATTCAACTTTATCTCCAGCGATCTTGTAACCAAACAAACCTTTCTTTATCTCTAGGCCTGTTTTAGAATAAACACCACCACAAGAAGATAATGCAATCAAGGCTGCAACTTGCTCATAATCTGCTAGAAGATTTGTCTTAACCAATAAACCACTCGTCTTCTTATCCAAAGTTTTCTTAAACTTTTCTACAAGTACATCTAATTTTTCAAATGTTAATGTCTTGCTACCTTTAAATGCAACTCTTGCAGAATAAGTCTTACTTGCCTCTTTAAATTGCTTGTATATTGTTGTGTCACCCTTGTTTGTGTTTGGTTGAATGTGACTAATTGCAATATCAACTTCTTGTTTAGTTAACAAGTTTAAATCACATACTTTGGTATTATTCTCTAGAACATCATAAATGATAGTTCTTAGTTTTGTCAGCATTAAAAACAATTCATCATTCTTAAACTTGAACTTTTGACATACGATATCTAAATGAATATCCCAGTCACTTTCTTTAATGAAGAAACCTATTTCATAAGGAACATCTTCCGAAATCATAGGATGTATGCTTCCTCTTAATTCTTTATAATCATCATATAAATCAATAACAACAGGTGCATATTGCTCTTTCTCAATCCAATCATTTTTAATGAACTTATTCACCAATACATTCGGATTTTTTTTGATTTGATAACTCTTTTTTCCTTTGGTACTACCAACAAGACTAAATTCTTCATTAAAATAATTGGTCTCAAATTGTAAATCTTTTCTTCTTGCAGCTTTGTAATATACAGCTACTACACCTGTAACAAATTGCATTAAAGTTAAGTCATTGTCTTTTAGATGTTGTCTGACTCTCTTGGTAAGATTTTCATCTAATGTTAACAACTTTTTAAAACTTCTATATTGCCCCGACATAAAAGCTGGTTTAAATGATTTTTGATTCGTTTCTAACCACTTCGAATATGATGTACTCGTTTGCTTGTATTTTCCTTTAAAGTACTGTTTTTCAATTGCAATTAATACATTTTTTACAGATCTTTCATCAAATATAAAACCATTAAATCTGTAATAATAACCTCTAAGATTTCCATTAAAATAGATTAATTTAAACTCAGCTGCATGCTTCATCGATTTCTCTTTTAATCCGTTTAACGCATCCGCTAATCCCATTTGATCTAAAGTATGGATTTCTTCAAATGTGTATGTAGGTTCACCTTCAACCAATTTATTGTCTTTTAAGACCATCTTAAAAGCATCATGAAGGCTTATCACTTCTTCTAAACTCTCGATAAAATACTTCGTTGACATATCACTATCATATAGGGCATAACCTTTATGAGTAAAGTTGATTGTCTTATTCTTAAAATTCTTCTTCATGTTTACCCCTTTTTTCCTCTGATAAATATATTTTAACATTAATTTACCATAAAAGAAATGACTCATTTCTGAGTCATCAAATTATAATTCATTATGAAGTAACTTTCCTAACCTTTTGATACCAATCACAATATTTTCCTCATTCATATTTGAGAAATTTAGTCTCATTGTATTTTTCGTATCACTATTAGGGAAGAATGAACCACCTGGTACAAATGCAACCTTATC
>PPCM01000304.1_pt1 | contig 57458 bp, 53 predicted proteins | sample 1555541 | NCBI WGS metagenome assembly PPCM01 (sample SAMN05284479, study PRJNA326546) | Marine sediment metagenome, whole genome shotgun sequencing project. | isolation source: marine sediment | place: Germany: Wadden Sea | collected 2012-09-05
GTAACAGAGTTCAGCCAGACAGTTTCAGGTTTTCAGGTCAGTGGAGTTACAGAAATCCATCGTGTGGGCTGGCAGCAGGTTCTCTCTCCGGACAAATTCATGAGCAGCCTCGATGAAAGCTGTATTGTCGGTATTGTCGAACGGGAAGACAGGTTCATTCAGCTGCTCGACCTTGAATCAATTCTTGCCGATCTGGACCCCAGCCGTGGAGGAAATCTTGAAGCACCCTCTGCAGTTGCAACAGAAGCATACAATGCTCTTGTCTGCGACGACTCCCCAACGATCCGGGCCATGCTTGAAAAAAGTCTCGATCAGGCAAATTTCAGACACACTATTGTCCACAACGGTCAGGAAGCGCAAAATACTCTCAAAAACATAAAACAAATTGCCAAACAGGAAAACAGACCGGTCAAAGATTACGTCGAAATCGTCATCTCCGATATTGAAATGCCACTGATGGACGGATTCAGTCTTGCTAAATGGATTCGTGCTGACCCTGATCTGAAAGATCTGCCTATCATCCTCTACTCCTCCATCATCACTAAAGAACTTCGGCATAAAGGTGAGTCGGTAGGAGCCAATGAACAGATTTCAAAGCCTGACCTTCATCTACTGCCAGAAAAGGCTATTCGTTTGATTGAAGACAGAAAAAACCGGTAATCTGATTTCCGACAATTATCTACATTGATTTTTAACAAACGGCCTGCCCGCGCAGGCCGTTTTTTCTTGCATGAATCTTAAAGTGACAATATCTTTCAGGCTCGTAAGCAAGTATTGAAACAATCCCTGCATGGAGAAAAATATGGAAGATGTAAGAGTATACGGCGATATTCATGGTCTGTCCGAAGAAGACTTCGAAGACCTCAAACTTGAACTGCCTTTTGAAAAAATCGTTTACAAAGACAAAGTACTGAACGTTGACTACGAAGGTCATTACATCGATATCGATGATTTCCTCGATGAAATGATCAAGAGGTTACCACCTGAAGGTTGGGCTAAAGTCGATTTCATTGATCACATTGATTGGAAACTGACCCGCTACGAAATTGAAAACAACAAAATGACTTCCCGCGAAGTTAACGTCGACGCGGTCCTCGAACCGACAAAAAACGAAGCAGGGCAAAGATAAATATGAGTTGATGCGCTCCGCGCTTTTGATGAATTATTCTGCCTCCAGCGGCTTAAACCCTTTAAAAAGGATTTAAGAATCCCAAACTTTTTTAGCAGGGCTTCGCCACTTCGTTTTTGAATTTGTCTCTAATAGAAAAAAGCCCGCCAGTTGTTCAACAGGCGGGCTTAAATTTTTTATGATCGTCCGGTTTATTAATAGTTAATGATGCGCACTGCCGTGGCTTTCGGAGCTGTGTCTTCATCCACAATTTCGAACACTACTTTCTCGCCGACATTCAAGGTTTTGAATCCGTCACGAAGCACTTCGGAAAAATGAACATAAATATCCCGCCCGACTTCATCTTCGATAAAGCCGAATCCTTTAATATCATTGAACCAGCTGACAACTCCTTTTGAACTCATACAAAATCCTCATCAGTCGGATCAAGACTGGAAGCAGTTACAGAAACTTATTTCATGCGGAAAGTTATCCGCCCTCTGGTCAGGTCATAAGGCGATAGTTCCACTTTGACCCGGTCGCCGGGCAAAATGCGAATATAATATTTGCGCATTTTGCCGGAGATATGCCCCAGTATAACATGCCCGTTTTCAAGCTCAACCTTGAACATGGCATTGGGCAGTGCTTCCTGAACAATACCCTCTACTTCAATACCTTCTTCTTTAGCCATGGCTTCCTCCATCGCCAATTACAACTGCCGGTAAATACTCTTGCTGTTATTAAGCTACAACTTTTTTACTAATTTCCGGGTATTAATGCAATAACTAAACAAGAAGGAAGATAGAACTAATTTTTCAAAGAATGTCCCAACCGATCAATGGCATTCAGAATTTCTTCCACCAGATCATTAAGCGAGCGACGGTTCACTGCACTGGACGGAATTCCCTGCGGATAAGAGTTGCGCATTAATTCGCGCTGCTCATCATCAAGTTTGTCCCACTTGTTGAGAACGAGAATGGTAACAACATCATCCAGATTCATATCAGCGACAATGTTATTGACCGCGTCGATCTGCTCGCCCACTTCTGGATGTGATGAGTCGCAAACATGGAGCAATACATCCGCAGCTTCCAATTCTTCCAAGGTAGCACGGAAAGCTTCTTTGAGTTCCACGGGCAACTGACGAATAAATCCAACTGTATCAGTCAGGATTAATTCCTGTTCACGGGGGAAACGAATACGCCTGCTGGTAGGATCGAGGGTGGCAAAGAGTTTGTCTTCGGCCAGCACTCCGCTGTTGGTCAGAGTGTTAAGCAAAGTGGATTTGCCCGCGTTGGTGTAGCCTACCAGGGAAACAACCGGCACACCGGCTCTTGCACGACGCTCACGGGTGAAGCCACGCTGGCGGCTGACCTTTTTGAGTTCCTTACCCAGCTTGGTCAGCTTGTCTTTAATGCGGCGGCGGTCAATCTCAAGTTTGGTTTCACCGGGACCACGGCCACCAATTCCACCCATAAGCCGGGACATAGCCCGGTTCTTACCGACCAGACGGGGCATGGTGTACTTCAGCTGTGCCATTTCAACCTGCAATTTACCGGCGCGGGTTGTGGCGTGCTGAGCAAAAATATCGAGAATAAGCTGGGTGCGGTCAATGATCTTCCGCTCGGTCAGCTTGGCGAGGTTACGCATCTGAGCGGCAGAAAGTTCCTGGTCAAAAAGAATCACTTCCGCATCCGCCTGCAGCGCAATAACTTCCAGCTCCGCCAGCTTACCCTTCCCCATAATGAATTTGGGGTTGAGTTTGCGAATACGCTGCACAAGACGTCCTTCCACTTTCAGACCTGCGGTATCGGCAAGGTCTTCCAGCTCATCAAGTGAACGTTCCTGCACGGACTTAGGGTCCTGCGAAACACTGACCACGATGGCCCGCTCACGTTTATCCGTGGTGTCGCGGGTACGGTCCGCACGGCGGAACTCATCTTCAAGAGCCTTGATCTGGGACGGAAGATCCATGTCTGCACGATCCCAGCGAACCGGGGGCAGCTGTTCATAAGGTTTCTCTGCTGCTCCGGGAGGAAGCAGGTAGGCGTATTGCACAAAGTCAGGCTCACCGTGCGGATCGGACGCCACAACGGTAACACTGTCCAGACGCAGGAAAACCATATCCATGAGGTCTTCCTCGGATAGGTTCTCACCGGAAATATGTGTGTGCAGAAGCCTTAAACCGCGCAAACGCCCTTCGGACTGACGTGCTCGCGGCAATTCAGGAATGTAGATTGAACCCGGATCACCGACCAGAATCATTTCCGGTTTGCCCTGCCTGTTGACCAGTAGACCAATCTGGCGTCCGATTTCATGACTAAGAAAAGAAAGCTCACGAGCCTGCTCGTTAGTGAACCCGTTGGGTTCATTGTAACGACGGTCCGCAAGACGGTTGATGCGTTTCAACTCACTGGGCTTAAGGCCCTGAGTATTTCCTTTGGCTTTAAGAGCTATGGGAGTTCTCCATTTTGATGCGCTTCGCGCTTATTGATAAAAAATTTCGCCTCCGCCGACTTAAACCATTTTGCAAAAGGGCTTAAGAATCCAAAATTTTTTATTTGGCTTCTCAGTCTTTATATTCGAAGATCATTTAATACGCTACTTGCAAAGTACAATTAAAAAGTCTTTGAACTAAAAGGGAGGGGGAATCTGGGAAAGTGGAGGCAAATGACAAAGAGCGTGCCATAAAAATGACACGCTCCTTAAGAAAACTAAGCGTCGTGATCTGCCAGATATTTGGCGATCATGGAATCGTATTCAGAGACAAGCGCAAAAGTTTCCGCGGCCAGATCTTTCCTGAGCGCAAGCGAAACTTTGCCGTCATTATTCTTCATGTCTTCGAGAATACGGGGATAGTGCACCGGACTGGGGACAACCAGAACAGAGTGAAAATTCTTGGCCGAAGCACGCAGCATGGTCGGACCGCCGATGTCGATCTGCTCGACAGCGTTCTTCAAATCCTGCCCTTCGCTTACAGCCTTGGCAAAATTGTACAGGTTGACGCAAACCATATCAATCGTCTTGATGTTATGCTCATCAAGAGTCGACAGGTGTTCCGGGTTATCTTTGTCAGCGAGGATTCCACCGTGCACGCTGGGGTGCAGGGTTTTCACGCGACCGCCCATGATTTCAGGGAAGCCGGTAACATCACTTACAGACTTGACCTCAAGTCCGGCATCAAGAAGCATTTTTCTTGTGCCGCCGGTGCTGATCAATTCCACACCGAAGCCAGCTAACTCAGCCGCAAATTCAGCAAGCCCGGATTTATCAGTAACACTGAGCACTCCGCGCTTTACAGGCAACATATCCATAACACATCTCCAGAAATTGTTTTTTGTGGAGTTGTGCCGGATTTATGCACTAAAGGCAAGTTCCGGGCCGATCTTTTCCCGCCGATAGCTGGTCCCCGTCCCCGAACCACACGAACAGGGACGGGACCAACCGGGAGGGGAGTCGGCTATATGTAAAGAATCTGTGTGAGCTAAATCTGGCTCAGCAGTTCCTTAGCCGCTTCATTTGCGGGATCCTTTTCAAGGATCATTTCAAGCTGCTCAACAGCTTTGTCCTTCTGCTCCATGCAGATATAGAGACCTGCGAGAGAATAGCGGACTTCATGCTTCTCGGGGTCAACTTCAAGATACTTCTCGAGGTAAGGAATGGCTTCAGCCATCTTCTCTGCCTCGTGACCGATCCTGATGATACCGAACAACGCAACCATGTTGCTGATATTGCTGTCGAGAGCCTGAGAAAAGTTTTCAAAGGCTTCGTCCTGACGGGAGGTTTCCATTTGGATGAGACCCATTCCGGCAAAGCTCTTATCGGTAGCTTCTACCGAGTGTGCTTTCTCGTACAGGGACATGGCAGTATCATACTCACCGCGCTGAACTGCGATGGTTGCAAGACCGATATAAGGGTCGGGATGCACACCATTAGATCCGGCAGCCTTCTTGTAGTAATCTTCAGCCTTATCCAGTTCACCCATGAACAGATAGCACTCACCGAGTTCCTTGTTAATTTCATAATCTAAATGGCTCATAATTCCCCTCCGGAAATTTTATTTACCGCTGGACGATCCAAGGCGGCATTTTTTTCGACCCCTGAGAGTCTGCCTGATTTAATGCATACCCCGTGCCAAACCCAAAACAATAGTTCTACATTATAATATGGGACGAAATTCAACCGCCTGATTTCCGACACTTTGCCAGAACAGAGCCGTCAGTTCGATAAATTACTCTTTATTTTCAACTACATACAAACTTGGAACACCTTTTGCTTAAAGAAAAACACAAGAAAACTACCAATATTTCCTAGTCCAGAAGGACACCGGGAATTTTTTGCAGGAGGATATAAAAATGAAAGGACTTTTCGGAAGCCACATAGAATTGACAGGCAAAGTACTCGACATGAGACTCCAACGTCAAAACCTCGTCTCCTCCAATCTGGCTAACATCAACACCCCCGGCTACAAAGAGAAGAAGCTGGAGTTCGAAGAAGACCTCCAGAAAGCCATGGGCCTTGATGCCAAAGGCAAAATGACCAGAACCAGCAAAATGCATATCCCTACTGCTTTCGATGCAAACAACTTCGAAGGGGACGTTATTTCAAAGTTCGAGCCAAGAGTTATCCACGGTGAAAACCGAGTTGATATGGATAAAGAAATGGTCACCATGGCCAAGAACACCATGTATTATAATGCTCTCTCCCAGGTTATCGGGAAAAATTTTCAGGGCATGAATAAAATTATTCAGAGTGGAGCAAGATAATGGATTTCTTCACAGCACTTGATATCGGAGCCTCAGGGCTGAAGGCCCAGCGAGAGTACCTGAACGTTGTATCCATGAACATGGCTAACGCCAGGACTACACGGACAGCCGAGGGCGGACCTTACCGCCGCAAAAGTGTTTCCATGGAGTCCAGCCCGGTCCTCTCCCCTTTCGAAACTGCAATGGACCAGCAGCTCAACCAGCAGCTTCGGGGCGTTACCGTCAGAGGCGTTGTTTCCGACACCCGTCCCTTTAAAGAGGTTTACGAACCCAACCATCCGGATGCGAACGAGAAAGGCATCGTCAAATATCCGGACATCAACGTGGTTGAGGAGATGGTCAACATGATCACCATCAGCCGATCTTACGAAGCTAACGCGCAGGCAGTGGACTCCGCCAAAAGGATGTTCAACCGCGCACTCAGAATCGGCATGGGCCAGTAACATCAGGCTGACTGATAAAAGACAGATTTCCGACTATCGAAAAAGGAGCAAACCATGGCAATCAGAAACGTAGCAATGCAGGCATACACCAATGCCATCCAGAATCAGCAGAAGTTTGACAAGAAGTTCGACAAAACCATGGAGCTTAACAAGGCCGAGCCGAACTCTTTTTCCAACACCCTGACCGACTCCATCAAAGGCGTCAACGAACTGCAGGGCAAGAAAAAAGCCATGATCGAAGAATTTGCCTCCGGTAAAACCCAGAACGTTCATGAACTGATGATCTCTCTGCAGAAAGCAAGCGTAGCCATGACCATGACCAGTACTGTGCGCAGCAAAGTAATGAGCGCGTACCAGGAAGTAATGAAAATGCCTTTCTAAGTCTGACAGCCCCGCTCCTTTACCTGTCATACTATCAATAACTGTCTCGGGAACTCCTCTATGGAGTCTCCCGTGACAGCTTTCCTACATCCCTATCCGAGCTGACATTTTTTTGTCACCCTCCCTCTCTCAAGTTTAACTTCGCCAAAACCTCTCATACAACACACTTAATTTACAGCACTATTGACCAATGGCATACCATATGCTTAAACAAATGAAAAATCGTCAGGAGTTTAAGTATGCCAAATTTCGTCGCTGAGTATATGAGTAAGTTCCAGAATTTCTGGTCTGACCGCACTGTTTCACAGAGAATCATGATCGGTGGGCTTGCGGCCACAGTGGTCATAGCATTCATCCTTATGGTTTTCTGGCTCAACCAGACCGAATACCGAGTTCTCTACACCAAGCTCTATGCAGAAGACGCTTCCCGCGTTGTATCCATCCTGCAGTCTACCAAAGAGCCTTACAAAATTGAGGACAACGGCTCGACCATTCTGGTTCCTGCCGACAAGGTCTACGACCTGCGGCTGAAAATAGCAGGAGAAGGAGCTCTTCACGGTCAGGGTATCGGTTATGAAATTTTCGATGAGGTCCAGATCGGACAAACAGACTTTATCCAGCGAATAAACTACCAGCGAGCTTTGCAGGGTGAACTGGCACGTACAATCAGCGAATTCCCGCAGGTTGAGCGCGCCCGGGTACATCTGGTTCTTCCATCAAAGTCCCTTTTTATTGAAGAACAGATTGATCCTTCTGCATCAGTAGTACTTAAGCTTCGTGACGGCGAAAAACTTTCCGATAAGCAGGTCAAAGGCGTTTTGAACCTCGTTGTTATGTCTGTTGAAGGCCTGAAGCCCGCACACGTAACCATTACCGACATGCGCGGTCAGGTTCTCTACCAGCCTGAAGATGACGGTGGGCTGGGCCTGAACATCACCAACAGCCAGCTCGAATACAAGTCCGGCCTTGAGTCCAAAATTGAACAGCGCATCCAGCGCCTGCTCATGCCTATCGTAGGCCCGGACAAGGTTATCGCTAAAGTAAACGCGGATCTCGACTTCAGACAGCGCACCATCAAGACAGAAGCATACGACCCTGACGGTCAGGTAGCACGCTCAGAACAGAGCAGCGAAGAAACTACCCGCGGAACCGCAAACGTAGATGGTGGCGTACCTGAAGCAAACTTCAGGGGTGACGGTTTCACTGGAACCGCTACTACCCAGGACTCCACACGTGAAACCCGTACAACCAACTATGAAATCAACAAAGAAGAACAGCAGATCATCGTTCCGGTCGGCGAACTCAAGCGCCTCAGCGTAGCGGTTATCGTAGACGGTACTTATGTAAAAGATCCTGAAACCGGCGAAATGGTCTACACTCCCCGCTCTGCTGAAGAAATGCAGCGTATCAGGGAACTGGTCAGCTCCGCAGTAGGTTACGACGAAGTACGCGGTGACATCGTAGAAGTTTCCAACATGTCATTCGGCATGCAGGATCTGTTCGGTGATGAAGGCCTCATGCGGACCATGCTTGAGTACGCACAACGCCTCGGTAAGCCTTTCCTCAACGGTCTGCTTATATTCCTCTTCCTGATCCTCGTAGTACGCCCGGTTGTCATGGCCCTGATCAAGCCCCGTGTATCTGAAGAAGAAATTGACGAGGTTGCCGGACTGCCCGAAGCAGGTGACAGACTCGCAATTGATGAAAGTGATCTTGACGAAGAGGCTCTTGATACGGCACGTAGACTGGAGAACGCCAAGGCTCAGGCTCTGCAACTCTCGGAAAAGAACATGGATCAGGCTGTGCAGGTGCTGAAGAGCTGGCTGAAGCAGGAGGCAGCTTAAATTGTCAACGCCGTTCACCGGTAATCAAAAAACAGCAATCGTACTTCTTGCCCTTGGGGACAAGTTTACCGCTGAATCCTTCAAGCGCATGAACCGTCAGGAAATTGCCGACGTGTCAAAAGCCATGCTTGAGATGGATTCAGTACCCAAAGAACAGGTTCTGGAAGTACTTAAAGAGTTCAACGAAACTCTGGCATACGGAGCTGAACTGCTCATGGGTGGCGCCGATCAGGTTAAAAGACTGCTCAGCAAATCCCTTGACGAAGAAACCGCAAAATACATTCTGGATAAGCTCGACCTCGAAAGCGGACCAGCTCCGTTTCAGGAACTCCAGAACGTCAGTCCCAAGATTCTGGCACAGATTCTCAGGAACGAGCACCCGCAGACACTGGCCCTCATCATCGGCCATCTGCACCCGGATCAGGCAGCGGACCTTATATCCAACCTGCCCGGCGGCGTAAGAGCCGAAGTGCTTATGAGACTCGCCAAACTGGAGGCTGTTGCTGAAGAAATGCTCATGGAAGTTGACAGAGTGCTGCAAAGCCAGCTCATCGCCATGGGTGGTAAAGAAGGTAAAAAAGTGGGTGGCGTACCCGCAGTAGCGGAAATCCTCAACGCCGTAGACCGCTCAACTGAAGAGGAAGTTCTTTCAGAGATCGAGGAAGAGTCCAACCAGATGGCTGAAGAAATCAGGAACCTCATGTTCGTTTTCGAAGACATCAAAGGACTGGACGACCGCGCTATCCGCGAACTGCTCAAGGAAGTTTCAAACGAAGAGCTTACCACCGCACTCAAGGGTGCCTCCGACGATTTACAGGAGCTCTTCTTCAAAAACATGTCCGAGCGTGCTTCCAACATGATCCGCGAAGACCTCGAAATCATGGGACCTGTAAAACTTTCCGATGTGGAAGGTGCACAGCAGAATATTGTCAAGAACATCCGCCGCCTCGAAGACGAAGGCCGGATTATGATCAGCAGAGGTTCAGGAGATGTCTTTGTCTAAAGCAGAAGACAATAAGTTCTACACCGGTAGAGTCATCATGGGTCTTGATTCCAATAACAAGACCCAGGAGATGACTATACAGGAGATGGAAGGCAAGAAAAAGCCGACCTGGAACGAAGACACCGACCGCGAATATTATGAGCGGGTCAAGGCTAAAGCCCAGAACATGGCCAAGGAAATCATTGCCAAGGCCATGGCTGAGGCCGAAACTATCAAAGCCAATGCGCTGGCCGAAGGTTACGCCGCCGGCCAGCAGCAGGCTGCTCAGGAAGCAGAACAGCACATGATAGGTTTCAGCCAGCACCTGAACCAGACTCTGCAGGGCATTCAGGAACAATCTCATAACGTGCTCATGTCCCAATCTGCCGACGCAATCTCTCTGGTGTTCATGGTCATTGAAAAGACACTGGCCGTGGAAATGGACAGCCGCAGGCAGGAAATTCTTGCAGCCCTACTCGATGAATCCTTGAACCGCATAGATTCACTGACCCAGCTGGTCATCAAGGTCTCCCCGGCAGACGCTGACATTATCGGCCCCCTGCTGGAGCAGGCCCAGTCCGAACACCCTGACCTCGCCAAATGGCGAGTTAAGCCCGACCCGGCAATCGACAACGGCGGTATCATTCTTGAAGCTGCCGACGCCATGATTGAAAACACCGTCACCTCCCGCTGGGAAGGCGTACAGGAAATACTTGGACAGCTTACCCCCGGAACAGGAGAATAGACATGGCCGACATGAAGGGTTGCACAAAACTTCTTTCAGCCCTTGATCCCTGCCGCAGCTATGGCCGGGTCAGCAAAGTTGTCGGCCTTATTGCCGAGGGCAAAGGCATCAAGGCCCCGCTGGGTTCCGTATGCCACCTCATACCTGAAGCAGCAGATCCTATTGCCGCTGAAGTTGTTGGATTTAAGGACGGAGCCTGCCTGTTCATGCCTTACGGGGAAATGCACGGCATCAGCCCCGGAAGCCTGATCAAGAACTCCAGTACTCCGCCCAAAGTTCCCGTCGGAATGGGGTTGCTTGGACGTGCTGTTGACGCTTTTGGCGAACCTATCGACGGCAAAGGCCCGATCATCCCCGAAAGCCTCAACGACCTGCACCGCGATCCACCGAACCCTCTTGAACGTCCCCGTATCAATGAACCCCTCGATGTCGGCGTAAAAGCTATCAACGGCCTGCTGACTATCGGCAAAGGCCAGCGTATGGGTATCATGGCTGGTTCCGGTGTCGGTAAATCGACACTGCTCTCCATGATGGCCCGCTATACTGTTGCCGACATCAACGTTATCGCCCTGATCGGTGAGCGTGGTCGTGAGGTTTTGGAATTTATCGAGCGAGATCTCGGCCCCGAAGGTTTAGCCAGATCAGTACTGGTAATCGCCACATCAGATAAAAGCCCGTTGATCCGCATGCGTGCGGCCTACACTGCAACCGCTATTGCAGAATATTTCCGTGATTTGAATAAAGACGTCCTGCTGATGATGGACTCGGTAACCCGTTTTGCCATGGCCGGACGTGAAGTAGGTCTCGCAGCAGGCGAGCCTCCGACCCGTGGAGGTTACACGCCGTCAGTTTTTGCCCAGCTGCCCAAGCTTTTGGAAAGGGCCGGAAAAAACCCGCACGGTTCTATCACCGGAATTTACACAGTACTGGTTGACGGAGACGACTTCACCGAACCTATCGCCGATGCCGTGCGTTCAATTCTTGACGGCCACATCGTGCTTACACGCGATCTTGCTGATCAGGGACACTATCCCTGTATCGATGTTCTCAAGAGCGTAAGCCGTGTTCGTGGCGATATTGTTCATGGGGATATTGTCGCTGCCGGACGCAAGGTCCTCGGTCAGCTAGCAACTTTCCGCAAGGTAGAAGATATGGTCAACATCGGTGCATACCAAAAAGGGTCCAACCCTGAAATCGACACCGCCATACAGATGGTTCCTGCCATCAACAGCTTTCTGCAACAGCTAATAGAAGACAAGCAGACCATTGATGAAAGTTACACCAAATTAATGGAGCTGGCTGCAGCCAGCTAGCTCCTACCTGCCACAATCAAAAAATCTACCTAACCCGTAGGGAGCTATATTTTTTATGGATGATTCGGAACTTCTCTGCTAAAATATATTTTAAAGTAGAGCAATTAGAACAATAAAAACGACGATGGTGTAATGACAAAATTCTTCCGAAACATCTTCACTATCCTTGCCGCTTTATCCATATTAATTCCCACAACCCCAGCCTTCTCTTCTTCCCTTATAGTCACCCACTCTTCCAGTATGCCTCCTCTTTCATTCATTAATGATGAAGGACAACCGGACGGACTGCTTATTGATTTCTGGAAAGAATGGGCTCGATACTCCGGCGTAGAAATAATTTTTCAACTTCAACCATGGAAAAAAGCTATCAACGCTGTTGTCACAGGTGAGGCGGACATTAATGCAGGGATGTATTATTCTTTGGCCCGGTCAGAAACAATGGAATTTGGAGACTACATATACCACATGCAGGGAGGATTGTTTGCCTCTGACGACTTTGTCGGAATGCATCCCTTGGATGGAAAGGAAAACTGCGGTGTCATCAAAGGCGATTATGCTAAAATTTTTATGATGGAACAACACCCCTTCACCCCGCTGACTCTGTTCAATTCAGCCTGGGATATGTTCCGTGCTGCAGCTGAGGGACGGCTTCGTTTGTTTGCTGCTGACTATCCGGTTGCAATTTACCAGATGAATAAAATGGGAATCTCAGACAGATTCAAGTGCATCAAGAAACTATACACCAGAAATCTTCACCCTACAGTAGGCAAACACAATAAGGATTTAGTAAAAATAATAAACCTGAACATGGCAGTCATCCCCAAAAAAGATAAAGAAGCTATTTTTCGCAAATGGCTCGATATCGACAGCAGCGAAAACAACCTTGGCAGGAATGCAATAGGAATCGTCGGACTTGTATTGCTGATTATGGGATATCTGCACCGCACTCAGATAAAAGTAGCGATAGAAACTCTGAAAAAAAAATTACGCCCCACAACCTAACTGCCGGCTGAACCGGACCAGTTAATTGAAAGAGCCGTGACATCATCATCGAAGACGGGACGCACGCCTGTCTTTTCCTCTAATATATCTTCAATGTTTTCCAGCTGCAGAGTATTGTTGCGCATCAACTCTTCTGCAATCTCTACAAACGGCTCAAGACTGAAGAAATCATCATTCATACGCCACTCATAACAACCGTCGGTAAACAGAAAAAGGCGAAGCGAAGACGAGAAGCTGCACTCGGACAAAGAGCAGTCAACCGGGAAAAAACCGAATGGCGGGACCTCAGCAGCAAGGGGTTCGCGCAATTCTCCATCAAGCATGACGAGGGCTGGACAATGTCCGGCACTCATGTACTTCATCACCCCTTTATTGAAATCAATATCAGCTGCAAACAGGGTCACGAAATAGCTGTCTTTGCCGATAAGATCCAAAAGATGCGAGTTGATCTGGTTCAGACTTGCTGAAAGATCATTATGGTTTGCCCCGTCCGCCTTAAACAACGTACGGACAATAGCCATAATGAATGCCGACTGCGGTCCGTGACCGGAAACATCGGCCATAATCACCCTGACAACACCTTCCTCCAGACCGAACACATCATAATAGTCACCACTAGCCCGTCCGGACGGGCGGTACAGACTATTGATATCCAGCCCATCAATTACAGGGATGACTGTAGGCAGCAATTTATCCTGTAACCGTGCGACCAGTTTAACCTCATCATCAATAATGTCATACGCCTTCTGCAGGCTGACATTTGCCTCCTGCAACTGCCTTGTAAGCATTACCTGCCTGATGGCAACACCAACTCTGGCTTTAAGCTCAACAACATGGAACGGTTTGGTAAGATAATCATTGGCCCCGCTATTCAAAGCTCGAGCCTTGATTTCCTGTTCATCCTGTCCGGTAAGAACTATTATGATAACTTCCTTATCCCCGATGACGTTACGGACTTTCTCGATAACATCGAAACCATCCATTCCCGGCATAAGAAGATCCAGCAAGATCACGCTGGGCCTGATCTTCATATACTGCGTTATGCATTCAACACCATCTGAGGCAGTTTCCACATCATAGTTGCCTTCCAGAACACGGGTCAGAAAATTCCGCATGGTAGCTGAATCATCAACTACAAGAATTTTGGGAACTTCTTCATCCGTCTGAACAAGGTCACTTTCACTCACCAGATACCTCCGAGCCATTAATTAACACAAAGATCCGTAACGAACTATATTATGGAATCGTACCACAACTCAAGGTGATTATGTAGTATAATCAGAGTCCTAATTCTTATTCGGCAGATCGGGAATCCCACCGCCAGAATTAGACTCTATCCCCCAACAAGATTCAGCGGCAAAAGATGATTTTCCGCCAAGAAGTTTAGTTAAATAAGCCAATCCGCATAAGTTCACACTCTTACCCTCGGCAGCATGACACTCCAAGGATTCACTGATGAAAGTCAGGGCATCTGAAATATTATTCATTTCTGCAACAACATCTTCAAAAGATTCACTCATACATATTCTCCGTGTGTATTTTTGATAAATTCAGACTCGCAATACACGCACAAGTATATTCCAAACTCTATTTTGTCTACATAAATATGAATTTTTATCAATAGATTAGCCTATTTGCGGGATAAATCACATTTTAATATTTTAAAATATTTTACCAAAATAAAAACATGAATAAATTATCTCAGCAACAACCGGAAGCACAAACTAAAGATACACACAAACTAAAGACTTAGAACATATATCCATACAATAAAAACAAAAACAACAATAAATACTACGCACAAAAAGACAAAGCACAAGTAAAGCAACACAAATTTAAGATTGAATCTACATACAAGCTTAATATAAGATATGAAAGTAAAAACTAATAAACCACCGACACTATTCAGACCAGCGTCAACGATCCACAAAATCAAAAGCCGGAGCATTTAAATAATGCACCGGCTTTGTCAAAAAAATATATTTTAGAAGTGGAAACCCGCCCCACTCATTTATTTCAAAGGTCCAGCTTTAAATAGTCACAGCATCAAAATACATTTTATTCAAATCAAACATCATGGCTTTATCTTTAAGCCCCGGCTCCTGCCCACTCAGTATCTTCAGAATCTCTCCGGCCTGCATACCTACGGCGGTCAATATTGCCGGAACCTGAGTTCCCAATTCCTCTTCCTGTCCATCACTTGAACCGAAAAAATCAGAAGGTGAATTTCCTCCAGGATAAACAGTCGACACAACCCCTGCCCACCCAGCAACAGAAGCAGTAACCATAGGAACACCTTCCTTGGCAGCAGCACCCTTCAACATATTACGGTAAGTCAGCCCGCCAAGACAGTCAGCTACAAGGTCAGTCCCAGAGATAAAAGGCTCAAAATCGTCTTCAATATACTTGGAACGCACATCAAGAAAAACAGCCGGATTAACCTCACGCACCATTTCAAACGCAGCTTCGCTTTTTTTGCTGCACAAAGAATTCTCGGCGGCAAGTCTCTGCCTGTTTAAGTTCGAAGGCTCGAAAATGTCTCCATCGCAGGCTATTATGTGTCCGACCCCGGCTCGAACCAAAGCCTCAAGAAGATGCCCGCCAAGTCCACCAAGCCCTACCATGGCAACTTTAGAGAAGAACAGCCGTCTCTGTTCCTCGGCACTGAAAGTAGACAGATTCCGCACATACCTCTCCGGGACCGCTCCGGTAGAAAAAACTTCACGCTCAACACAATGCAGATCTAAACCCAATTCACGGGAAATCTCCCTGATCACAGCATGGGGTGCAACCAACACTTCTGCACCGGAAGAGTAATTTTTCTCAACACAACGCCCGCCGAGCATGACTTTCACTTTAGTTTCAATACTCATATATAGTCTCCCTGTAACCAAAGATAATAAACTGTCAGACAACTCAAGTCAAAACGAACGGCAAACTGGAGCAGGAAAAGATGACACAGAATCAAAGGTCTGCTACTTCTTTGCACATGAAAAATATGATTGAGGAACTATCCAATGTCGCACGCAAAGCTGGTGCAGCCATTATGGAAGTGCGCAGTAAGGGTTTTGATGTCCGGAACAAAGACGACAAATCCCCGGTGACCGCAGCGGATATTGCATCCAATAAAGTTATCACTGAGACTCTGGCCGAGCTTTACCCCAGAATACCGGTTCTTTCCGAGGAAGGAATTAAAATTCCCTACGAGCAGCGGAAAGGGTGGAAAGAATTTTTCCTGGTGGACCCTTTGGACGGAACCAAAGAATTCATCAAGGACAATGGCGAATTTTGTGTATGCATTGCCTTCATGCGTGATAACCGTCCGGTGCTGGGCGTTGTATACGCCCCTACTCAGGATGCCCTCTATACCGGAAGCATTGAAACGGGTGCACAGGTCAGCAGACAGAGCAAAGAAGCGGTAGCAATTTCCACAGCCTCCCCAGCGGAGGGAGAAGGACAAATAATTGTCGGCAGCAGGTCGCATCCTTCACCTGAACTGGAAGATTACCTAAAGGATATAAACGTTGCGGAAGTAAAACCAGCGGGAAGCGCCATCAAGTTCTGCCTTGTAGCAGAAGGCAAAGCCCATCAATACCCGCGTTTTAACCCAACCATGGAATGGGACACTGCAGCGGGACAGGCTATTTTAGAAGCCGCAGGCGGAACCATGCGCGGGCTCGATGGGAAAGAATTCCCATACAACAAAGAAAATCTTAGAAACGCAGGCTTTATCGTCAAAGCCTGATTGAGGATCGAAATATGCGTTACGTAGTACTTATTGCATTGCTGCTTATGGGTGGATGCACGTCATGGCAGAACCCGACTCTGGATCTTTCTGAAAATAGAAGCGAACGATTCAAAATTGACCGCGCCCAGTGCCGGGAAAGAGCACAAAGACAGACCCACGCAGCACCTGATAACGACCTGCCCGAAAGAACGTACAGTCAGGATCAAAACCTATCCACCAATGAAAGCAAAGTCTTCCAGCGCTGCATGAATGCCAAAGGCTGGATAAAAAAATAAAAGACGCTTCTATCCCACCTAAAAATGAAAGCCCGCCTTTATTTTAAAGACGGGCTTTCATTTTTTAATCACGAAGCTTGAAATAATCTTCCCTGGTTCCCCGGAACGACACCCTGCCCTTCTCAATTTCAAGGACATGGGAAATTGAAGGGATCAATTCTTCCTCATGATGTGTGACATAAACCATCGCGACCCCGGCTTTGGCAAGCAGTTCCAGAAGCTGATAAATCTCCCGGCGCGATTCTTCATCTACCCCAGCCAGAGGTTCATCAAGAAGAAGCACGTCCGGCCCGGAGGTCAGCGCACGGGCTATGAAAGCTTTGCGCAGCTGCCCGTAAGAAACCTGCTCCATTGGTCTTTGCGCCAGATCTTCTATCCCGAAAAAGCGCAACCACTCCCAAGTCTTTTCCCGCATTTCGTCTGAAATTTCATCCAGAATTCCGGCTGAAGCAAAAAAACCGGAAATCACGACATCAAAAATCGGAATAGGCTTACCTACCGCTTCACCGAATGAAGCCTGCATGGAAGCTGAAACCATTCCCATGCGACCACGCACCGAACGCAGATTAGAACCACGCTCCGGAAGACGTTCCATCTCATCCTCAGCAGCGTAAGCTGCGGCGTCTCCATAAAGAAGTCTCAGCAAAGTAGACTTACCGGCTCCGTTGCGTCCCAACACCGCCCAGTTCTCGCCCCCGGACATCTGCCAGTCGATGTTCTGCAGCACCGTTTTACCAAGAAAGACAACGCTGGCATCATTAAGACGGAACAGCTTACGGCCCGGCTCGATGCAGTTAACTTCCGGCAGGGTCCTTTTGAACTCTCTAGGGCTGGCACAGGCAACATCCTGACCTTCTCCGTCCTGACAACGATCAATTTTACCGTCACGGATATAGATGGTTTTATTAATGCAGGAAGGCAGCTCTTCTTTACGGTGCGCGGAACAGATAATTGTTGTTCCATTAGCTGCTGCAGTATCAATTGCCCGGACTATCTGCTCACGGGACTGCTGGTCTACACCTTCAAGAAATTCGTCAAGGATAAGGATTTCCGGTTCAGCCATAAGTGCTCGGGCAATAAGGATTTTGCGGCCTTCACCACGGGACATTTTGACCATGCTCCGCTGGGCAAGATCGAGCATACCCAAACTTTCCATAAAATCACGAACCGGCTCATATTCACCTTCATCTGCGAGACGGTAGAGAAAAGGGGTATTATCTTTCCCTGAAAGAACCACCTCTTCACCAGTAACGTCCCAAGCCAGCTTTTCAAATATATCCTGATGCTCCGGGGAAATCATGCGGTAACGCTCAAGCGGTTCCAGCGGACTGCAGGTAATCTCATTTTCTACGCTGAATTCACGGGTGGTATCATCATCCGGCCACACTTCCCCGGCCAGAATCATCATCAAAGTAGTCTTGCCCGCGCCGTTAGGTCCCAGAACAGCCCAATGTTCACCTTCCCGGATATCCCAATCTATTCCTTCAAGAACAGGTCCACGGTCCAGTGTGAGAGAAAGATTCTTCATTGAAACCAATTTCGCGCTCATTGCAACCCCGCTTTATGATGAACTTAAACTTCTAAAATATAAACTAATATTAGTGATCAGGGCTAAACTTCTACTACTTAAAAACATCAAGCGCAAGTCAGCCGGAACACAAAGCGGCTCAGTACAAACCTAAAAAATTTCAAGAGCTAAAGCACATAAAAAACACATATGGTTGATATATTTCCTATTTGTTTTTATATGTAAATAAAATCATTTAATAATCAGGCAGGGAATCCATGTACAAATCTTCCGCCCGATCCATACTACTCTTCTCAGCAGCGCTATTCATGCTCTGCGCAATGCTGTTCCCGACAGACCTGATCTGGGCAGCAGACATCAAAATTCCCGAATACATAGGAAGGGCCAATAATCCCTACATCCTACCGGACGGAAGCGGACCGGGCTTTTTCCAATGTGCAGCAATAGGGCTGGTAACCGGAATGCTCAGTGCTGCAATCGGTGCCGGCGGCGGTTTGCTGGTAGTCCCGGCACTGATGACTGCCGGAGTCAGCGGCATTTATGCCGTAGGTTCAGAGATGTTCCGCATGTTCATCTTCAGCACCATCCAAAGTATCCGCATGGGAGCCAACAAACGCATCAAATACATCCTTGCCCTGATCATGAGTCTGGGGACTGTTATTGGTGGATTAGGCGGGTATGCCCTCAACAAAATGATCTTCATCGCCGACCCGGCAGGTAACGACATTTTCATTTCTTCCATCATCGCCCTCTGGCTGATCATCTATGCCTTTATCATAATTCCCGACTTCAGGGATGATGCACACAAATATGCCCTTGAATTACTGCGTAAAGAAAAGGAAGAACAAAACAAGGCGGAAGCCATAAACTCTGCTCCGGAACCACCACCTGAAAAGAAGCCGGAAAAAAATGAGGAGGAAAAGCCAGAAGACAAACAGAAAGGTGAAGCAGCAAAAGAAAAAGATGCGTCCCCCACAACCAAAGAGCAAAAAACAAAGGCCAAACCTGACCCGGAACCGGAACCGCAATTCGAAGACGAACTCTACCCGGATGAAGAACCATGGGAAATCGCCCGCAGCCTGCGCAGCATGAAACTGCCGCCGTACATGGAATTTCCTTCGACCTTCAAAAAGGATGATGAAGATAAACTGGAACCGGCAGAACTTAGACGTGACGGAGAAGACCCCGGTCTGGAAAGCGAAGATCAGGACACGCAGGAGCGAATTCCGATTCTACCGATCTTTGTAATAACGATGGTCGGCGGTTTTTTCATGTCCATCACCGGGACCGGAGGCGCAATCATGACTTTTACGCTCATGACTAAAGGATTCGCCTGCGTAGCTGCGCTGGTAGCCGGAACCGACCTCGCAAGACTTGCGATCTCCACGGGCGGACTGACTCTGGGAGCATACGGCCTGAACGGGTTCATCAATATTTACTGTATCACCGGACTGGTCTTCGGAACAATCAGCGGGCTGCATCTGGGCAGCAAGGGGCTGAAAAATATCCTGCCCTACAGGGTCAAAGGACTGGTCTCCCTACTCGTGATCTCGGTGATCATCAATCGCATACTGGCCCTGCCCGCCCTACTGCGTAAGGCAGGGGCAAATATCGATCCGGGACTTGTTGCAACCTTTGATTCCAGCGGAACATATATCCTCTTGATCGGTGCGCTGATTTTCGGAGGCTGGATTTTATTTGCTTTCCTAAACGGAATTTATCAATCCTTACAACCCGTAAAAGAAAAAGGAGCAGACAAATGACCTACTCCTTTAAAACACTAACAATTTCTGCTGTTCTGTTGGTTTCCAGTCTAATTATTATCGGGGCCATGCACCTACCTATTTTCAGCGGCGCAGACGGTTTTGAAGCAATGGAAAGCTCTTTCAACTCACTGCGCAAAGGGGTGAAGCCCCCGTTTGACACACTGGAGAAACAAAACAAAGTAAATCTCGGCAAAAATATCAACATCACCTTAGTATTCCGCGATAACAACGAAGCACGAATAGTAACCATGATGTTCTTGCGTAACAAGCTGACCGTGACTCCGAAGGGACGAACGATCAACATCCAGGGAGACCTAGGCTACACCCTTAAATTCTTCATGCATGATATCCACCTGCTCTATATGAATAAATTCAAAGAACTTGAAAGCAGGTATTCAATATCCCCCACCTTATCCATGTACCTGATGAACCGTATCCTGCAAAAAATGGCTGCGGCGATGAGCAAGCAAAAAATGGACGAGCAGGAAAAACTCATCAAAAACATCCGCGAAAAATTGCTCATCCCGGCCTACAATTTGCGCGAGGCCTTACCAGTCAGTGAGACTTCCGGGTTTTCATCCATAACCTTAGGTACTTTCGGCATCCTGATTTTCGCCATTCTATGGGATATTTCTAATTTCCTCTTCTTCGGAACTCTGTCTTCGGAAAGTTTCATGAAAAACCTCCGCATCATGCTGGGCCGGGAATTATCAGATGCCGAGAAAAAAAGAATCGCCATCCGCAAAAAAAAGATGGCTCAAGCCATGCAGGCCCGTAAAAAGAAAGCTGAAAAAGAGAATAAGACTAAAAGCACCAGAACGAATAAGGATGCTCTAAAGAAAATGCCTGAGCCACAAATAAAATCGGAAAAACCTGCTGATTCGAAGAAAAAAGCAGTCAAGAAGAAAAAGGCAGCACCAGAAGGAATATCCCAAAAGCGTAAAACAAATAATGCGGCAAATCCTGAGGCACAACAAAAGAAAAAGACTGTAAAAAAGAAAACCCCTGCAACGCAAAAAAATTCACCAAACAAATCAGCTGAAGCAGCCCCCAAAAAAAGGGTCCGCAAAGCAGATGAATCTCTGAAGCCGAAAAAGAAAGGGACAATTAAAAAGGATGCTGCCGGCAAAAAAGTAAAAGAGCCCACTTCACAAACTAAAAGCAAAAAAGTAACTACTCAACAGGGGAGAAAAAAAGCTGCGGCCAAAGCCAAACCGGAATCAGGCAACAAACCTGAAAGTAAACCTGCTGCAACTGCAGTAAAGAAGAGACCGGTAAAGCCCAAAAAAGCCGCTCAAAAAGAGATAAAACCTGATGAGCAATAAAAACTCCAGAATACCTGTCGCCTTCTTCCGTATCCTTGAATATGAATCCACATTCATGGATACGGCAGTGGCTATGATCATAGAGGAGTGCGGCCTCAAAATACCTCCGGGAGCCAAGGTGCTGGTCAAGCCAAATCTGGTTTCTTCCAAGAATCCTCTGGCCTGCACCCATCCCAACGTGACGATTTCCCTGTGCCGTTATCTGAAAGATTGTGGTGCACAAGTCACCGTTGCCGATTCTCCGGGATACGGAACGGCTGCACAGGTTTCCAATGCCATCGGAATGACCTCCGGGCTGAAAGAACTGGGACTAAAACCCAAAAGTCTTGGCCGTCCGGTTCAGCTCGACCTTTCTTTTGGCGAATCCATCGGAATCTCACGCGACGCTCTAGAGTCGGACATGATAATAAACGTGCCCAAACTGAAGGCACACGGTCAATTCGTGATCACCGGAGCGGTAAAGAACCTCTTCGGTACAGTAGTTGGTTTCCGCAAGGCTTACGCGCATACACGCTTCGGGGAAACTCCAGGATTGATGGAGAAAATGATCATTGAAGTGGCCAAATCGATGCCATTGGCCTTCAATCTCATGGACGCCGTCTACCCCATGCACGAAACCGGACCCATTAAGGGTAAACCATACCCCATGAACCTGCTGGCCGGTTCAACGAATCCTTATGCGCTTGATACTGCCCTGTATATGCTGCTCGGCTTGAGTCCCAAAAAAATTCTGCTTTGGAGGGAAAGCTCTCGCCAGAAAATATTCGGCTACCACCCGGAGCACATTGAATATGTTATCGAACCCCCTGACGATTTTGATACTACAGACTTCAAAATCCCAGAAAAATTAAGCCCCATGGAATTTGAGCCGGTCCGTTTTGTTAAAGGCCGTTTGAAATCATTTCTTAGTAGATTTGGTTAAACTTCCGGCGGCTAGACTCTCCCAAAACCTTTTACTATACTTGGTTATCTACACGACAAACAGCCTAAAAAAAGAGATTCCCTACATATGACCACCAGCAAAACTTTCCGCAGACTGCTCACCGTAACCGGACAGGTTCAGGGAGTCGGTTTCAGGCCCTTTGTTTACAAAACTGCTCTCAAACACAATCTTTCAGGCACAGTGCTGAACAGCCCTGAAGGAGTACTAATTGAACTGCAGGGTAATGCTGACGAGCTGGACGGATTTGATCGGAGCTTTAAAGACGACCTGCCGAGACTTGCCCGGATAGTGTCGCTAGAAAAAAAAGAGTTGGACGTTGTTGAAGGGGAGAAAAAATTCTGCATTCTGGCCTCTACCGTCGGGGAAGGACATTGCGTGCTGATCAGCCCGGACGTGGCGACCTGCCCGGACTGTTTCGCAGATATGAATGATCCCGGAAACCGCCGCTACGAATATCCTTTCACCAACTGCACCAACTGCGGCCCGCGCTACACAATCACCAAGTCCATTCCCTATGACCGCCCGGTGACTTCCATGGCCTGTTTTCCACTATGCGGTGATTGCCGCACCGAATACGAAAATCCGCTCGACCGCCGCTTCCATGCCCAGCCCAACGCCTGTGCAGACTGCGGTCCCAAAGTCTGGCTCACTGACAACAATGGTAACGAGCTGGCAGGGCCGGACACTGCCCTGCGCGAGCTGGCAAAACTGCTGGCTGCAGGAAAAGTTGCCGGAGTCAAGGGACTCGGTGGTTTTCATCTGGTTTGCGACGCAACAAATCCCAAGGCCGTGCGCACGCTGCGCCAACGCAAAAACCGCCCGGATAAACCGCTGGCGGTCATGCTCCGCGATGTTGATGATGCAGCAAAGCTCGCCGACCTGAATGCAAATGACATTGAACTGCTCGAAGGACTGCAACGTCCCATTGTGCTGGCCCCTAAATCTGATGGTTATTCCCTTGCCCCGGAGATCGCACCGGATACGGATTTCATCGGTCTGATGGTTCCCTACACCCCGCTGCATCAGGTTCTGCTCAAATATTTTTCCGCACAAAACGAATCAGGCGAACCATCCGCGCTGGTCATGACATCCGGAAACATGAGTTCCGCGCCTATCTGCATCGGCAACCGTGAAGCCCTGCAGCGTCTCCCGGAAATTGTTGACGTATTCCTCTTCCATAACCGGGACATCCTCATCCGGGTTGATGACTCTGTGGCCCGCTCCGTACCTGAATTTGATGACTCACAGGAGCAGGAATCACGCACCGTTTTCATGCGCCGTGCGCGGGGCTACACGCCCTCCCCTGTTTTTCTTGCACAGGACGGACCCTGCGTACTGGGAACCGGACCGGAACTGAAGAACACCCTCTGCCTGACCAAAGGCGATCAGGCATTCAGCAGCCAGCATATCGGGGACATGCAGAACCTTGAGACTGCAAATTTCTGGAAAGAAATCCGGCTGCACCTGCAATCCATCCTCAAGGTCAAACCGGAACTCATAGTTCATGACCTGCACCCGGACTACCTGACCACCGGACTGGCCGAAGAAATTTCACTGGCTGAAAAATTGGAAACAACCGCCTTGCAGCACCACTACGCCCACATTCATTCCGTGCTGGCAGAAAACCAATTCAACGGCCCGGCACTCGGCCTTGCCTTGGACGGAACCGGGCTGGGAGAAGACCGCACCATCTGGGGCGGAGAATGTCTGCTGGTTGATAATGTAAAGCTAGAACACAAACGACTGGCCAGATTCAGCCACCTGCGTCTGCCCGGTGGCGAGGCAGCGGTCCGCGAACCATGGCGCATTGCATACGCCGCAGCCAAGGACCTCGGCCTTGATGCTGAACAGATTCCTGTACCGGAAAGATTCAAATCAGGACTCAAAATGTTTGATCAGGTGTTGGAAAAGAACATCAATTGCCCGCTGACCAGCAGCTGTGGCCGTCTTTTTGACGCCGTTTCAGCCATGATCGGACTCTGCTCAAATGTTTCATACGAAGGACAGGCCGCAATTATCTTAGAAAAAATTCAGGATATGTCTGAACAGGAAGCGTATACCAGCCCCCTGAACAAGTCTGAAGAACCATTCGAAATAAATACAGCTGAACTGTTCAAACAGGCATTCACAGATTTCCGGGCAGGAATCCCCCCGGCGAAAATCAGCCGCCGTTTCCACCGGGGCCTGATTCTTGGCCTCGCAGATTGTGCGGAAGCAATTGCCAGGCAGACCGGAATCAAGACTGTTGGATTAAGCGGCGGGGTCATGCAGAACCTGACCATCGCCGTGGAACTTCCGGTGGAACTCCAAAAGCGCGGCCTGACTCCGCTGGTCCACCGCAACCTGCCACCCAACGACGGCTGCATCTCACTGGGGCAGGTAGTTTATGGGCAATTATTGCTTAATAAGCCGGAATCATAAAAACTATTGTCTTTGAATAATTGCCTTACAATAGTTTTGACTATTGCTTTACAATGATAAGAACAAAAAAAGCCTCCATCGTTACCGATGGAGGCTTTTTACTAATCGCTGTTGAGCGGATAATTTCTACCAGCCCTTGTGGTTAAGAATATCTTTAACTTTTTCCTCGGTTTTTTCTTCAACGAGGATCATTTTTTTGGCCTGTGCCTTTTTGATTTTGTCAGTCAGCACATTGATATCGGCAGGTTTTTCAACGAAATCCATTGCGCCGAGTTTCATGGCTTCAATACCTTTTTCAACGGTTGCGTGCCCGCTGAGCAGGATAACCTGCATTTCAGGTCTGGATTTCTTGATATGCTTGAGAGCTTCAATGCCGTCGATTCCGGGCATCTGGAGGTCAAGAACGATTGCATCGAAACTTTCAGCATCAACTTTATCGAGAGCTTCCTGAGGGTTAGTGCATGCTGTTACCTTCATGCCGCGCAGTTCCATACGCTCTGCAAGACCTTCAACAAATTCTTTTTCGTCATCAACCAGAAGTACTTTTTCTGCCATGATCTTTCTCCGCCTGCATGGTGCAGTTTTAAAGTAATTAAAATTTAAAATTTAATATTTTTTCCTGCGGATCACCGGAAACTTCGGCATCCGCTTTATCGGCAATCAATCCAAGCTCGGCCAGACGGTCTTCAGCTAAAATATCACTCAAACCTGAAACCGCTAGGACACTCCCACCTCCAGAAGTGCTTAACTCAATACTGAGCTTTCCATCCTTTCCGGCACTATCCATCGCATACTCAAGACCCTTGGCTATAAGCATCTGGATAATAAACGGGTCACCTTTGCCCTTGACCGGACTGCCATCCACAATGTTGACCGTCACGCATTTGCGCGAAGCCATTCTGGTCAGCAGGGAGACAACCAGCGCACTCAGCTCCCGGTAATCAATTTCGCATTCCGGCATGTCCACACTGTGCGCAAACCGGTTCATGTTCTTGATTATTCCATCACCTCTTTTGACCTGTCCCTGAACCTTTTCAGCCAGCTTTGCCATTCGTTCAGGGTCCAACTCCATACCTTGAGCTGCCATGAGGGAGTAATCCTGCAGCAGTCCGGCATCTTCATTGATGATCGCCAGAACGTTCTTGAGGTCATGGGAAATGGCCGCGCTGATCTGCCCGAAAAAGCAGAGTCCGTCACGGTCTTTCTGCGGTACTGTTGATCCCATGCGCTTCTCCTTGTGGATGGTTAGTCAGATTCCAGAGCCAGATTGATTTTTTCCACCAGCTCTTCAATCTTTACAGGCTTGACCAGATAGCACTCTGCTTCGGCCGCTCCCGCATTGTAATCATCTTCCGAGCCATGCCCGGAAAGAAAAATATATTTCATACCCGGCCGGATGCTTTCCAACTCGACTCGCAGTTCCAGCCCACTCATACGCGGCATTTTGACATCAAGAACCGCGAGGTCGTACTCATTATCCTTAACCTTGTCTATTGCTTCCGCTCCGGAGCAAACCCATTCAGCATCGAATCCACGAAAGGAAAGTCTTTCCGCAAGAGCTGACACCAGCTCTGATTCATCATCTACCAATAAAATCTTCATACTAATGACTCTCCCCATTCATATCGGGAACCTTGGGCAGCGAAAAGCTGAACTCTGTACCTTTCCCCAGCTCACTCTGTACACGCATTTCCCCTCCAAGGTCCTGCACCAGCCCATAAGTAATGGACAATCCGAGTCCTGTTCCGCCAGCCTGTTTCTTGGTTGAATAAAACGGCTCAAAAATTCTTTTGAGATCCGAAGCGGGAATCCCGCAGCCGTTATCCTTTACCGAAAAATGTATCTGCCCTTTTTCACAAAGACTGACTTTAACGTGCAATGCTCCGCCATCCTTCATGGCCTGAAAAGCGTTGTTGATCAGGTTCAGCAGGACCTGCTCCAGCTTACCTCGGTCAGTCACAACTTCATAAATATTTTCATCTACGTCGACATTGATATCAATGCAGCGATACTCGGCTTCCTTATTCAAAAAGCTCAATACGGTATCAATCACCTTACGCGGATAAACCGGCCTGAATTCCATATCAGTCTGACGAGAAAAACCGAGCAGTCTTTTGGTGATACGCCCGCAACGCTCCACAGAATTCAACACTGAATCCACCAGCCCCAGCAAACGGTCATCCGCTTCGTAAGCCTTGCTGAAGGTGAAGAGATCTTTGAGCAACCCGGCTTTCTCATTAATAATAGCCAAAGGGTTGTTGATCTCATGGGCAACCCCGGCAGCGAGCCGACCGATGGAAGCCATTCGGTTATGGTGCTCCATCTGCTGCAAAGCTTTGGAGCGGGTCATATCCGCAATGTATATCCGTTCTACAAGATAAGATGCAACGGCCCACATTACCATGATAACTACTGCAACACTGATAATGGTAAACCAGATCACGGTGTCGCGGGAACTCTGCCAGCCGCCCATGAACTCGGCCTCAGTCTTCACATAAAGCAGGACAAAAGGCGTGTTCTCAAGATAAGCATAGCCGAGCATGGTCGGATCACCTTTGCGATAGGAAATTTCTTTAACTTTGGTACGGAAAGACTGCTCCGGAAGTTCAAAGCCGACTTTGGAAAAAATCTTGCCGTTCCATTTTGAAGGCGTCTGGAGCACACCCTCGCGGTTGACCAGAAAGACATCCTCTCCTTCTGAAAGATCAAGGGAAGACAGGATTCCGTTGAATTGCTTGGTATCAAGTGTAGCCCGCAAAATTTTGAAGCGGTCCTTCTTAACATCAATCATATGTTTGACGGCGATAACAAGGTGCGGACTATCGCGAAAACCAAGGAACACCTCACTTACGTAAATACCCTGCTCAACAGTCTGCTTGAACCAGTCCTGCCCGGCATACTCACGGCCTTCAAGCTTGTACGGTCCCACATAGGAAACCTGCTTGCCTTCCTTGTTGATTACCCCTAAATCCACAAACCCGCCAAAGCTGTTTTTCAGCGACTCCAGCATACGGGCCAATTTTTCGCGATCATCGAAGGAGCGAAAATCGTGCATTCCAACCAGCAGTTGCAAAGCTGATTTCCGCTCCTCCAGAAAGAAGGATACCGACCGGCGGGTATTGGACGTTGTCCTTGCCGCGTCGAGGGTATTCTCGGATTTGATCGCACCCCGGGTGACACTGAAGTCGATGGAGGCCATAATCAGGATTGGAACAAGAGAAACCGCAACTAAAAGTCCCATACAAAACTGCCAGATCCGCTTGTAGTCAAACAGCTGCTTGTAAGGTCCTGCGGTTTTAGTATCCGCGTCCCAGAATTCCGGCTTGAATATTCCTTTTATGTTCATGGCCAGCCCCGGAGAATTTATCGGTTAAGAGTTACGCGCCTTAGCGTAAGCATCTTTGAGAGTCTTGCTGAGTACATCAATATCGACAGGCTTGTTCAGGTAAGCGAACGCGCCGAGATCCATACAGGTCTTGCGGTCATCATCAGAACCATGACCGGTGAGGATGATCACTTCGATGCTCGGACGGTCGGATTTAACCCGGCGCAGAACCTCGATACCGTCGATGCCGGGCATCTTCAGGTCAAGAATCATTACTTCAGGCTCATCTTCCTGAACCACATCAAGAGCAGATTCACCGTCATAAACCACTGCGGAACCGAGATCGCGAAGCAGGAGACGTTCGGAAAGGGTCTTTACGAATTCGCGCTCATCGTCGACCAAAAGTACACGGGAAGGCAGTTCAAAATCCATGCGGCGATAAATGTCAGCCTCATAGAAGTCCTTGCCGAAAGTGACATCAACGCTCTTAACGCCTTCGAGCGGTTCAGCGATTTCACGCAGATCCTTTTCAAGACGCTCAACCATGAGCACTTTCTTATTGATGGAAAGGGTTACCTTACCGGCTTTCGCTTTAACGGAAACGTTGTGCCCCTTGCTTACCAGCTCAGTTTCAACATTAGCGGCCAGAAGGAAATCCTGCACAGCCAGCTTTGAGGCTTCTGTAACTTCAACGGCAGCATTGTTCAACTGTTCCTTGATCAGAGCAACGGATTCGTCAGCACCGGTTTTGTCAGCGGGGATAACCATGTCGTAAAGGGAAGAAGACCAAGGATCATTGCTTCCGTTTATTTCACGAACCCAAACGGTACGTTCTTCATCACTCTGCTGAATTTCTTTTTCAGCTTCTTCTTCGGAAATCCCGGACTCGTTGCGTGCGGTCTCCATTCTCTTCTTCAGGTCATCAATGATGCAGACCTTGAGAACATGACTGATTTCCTGAGAAAGCAGCTGGGTAACCATACCCGAGACAAGCAGCGCCTGACCTTCGGCCAATTTCTTAGCCAGAGCGAGGCGAAGCCAGGCAACGGAACGTTCTTTTTCGTGGCTGAATTTATTGAAGATGGAAGTCTTGGGAGAAAAAGCCTTGGCAATAGCCTTTTCACTCATTCCACCGAGAGCAGCGGCATCGGATATGAGATCGCTGTCAGTAACCAGCTTGAAATCAATATCATCGATCAAGCGTTTTACAATTGCATCAGCCTGACAGAACAGACCGCTGAAGATAAATAGATCAGACATTAACAACCTCCACTAAGCGTTACCGCTGACACGGCAGTAAGTTGTGAGCGGGCAATCAGACTCGGAACCGTCCTGATGGGCCTTAGCGTGAGTCTTGCAGAGAGCGTCCTCAGTATCGGCATAAACATGATCTCTTCCGATTTTTTCAAGCAGGTGGGTGCGTTCAAGCACTGCCATAACCGCTTCATTCACTCCGGAAAGAGAAATGTCACGTCCACCGCTTCGAACAGTATCGACAATCAGGGAAAGTGCTTCCTCGCCGGATGCGTCAATGTCGTTGATACCGCTGCAAACCAGAATGATGTGTTTCAGGTTAGGCATATCCATAATACGGTCAGTGATCTGGTCTTCAAGGAAACTTGCGTTTGCGAAGAACAGAGGACCGTCAAAACGGACAATCGCGATGTGATCGCATTCGCGCAGGCCATGAATGCTGGCATCACGAAGAACCTCATCTTCACCTTTCGAGAGGGCTGCAACACGGGGACGCATGCTCTTGTAGAGGAACACGCCCAGTGAAAGTGCCACACCGATCATAATACCCTTATCAAGGTGCGGTGCAAAGGCCAGAGTTGCAATAAATGAGATAATTGAGATAGCTCCGTCATATTTCTGGGCCTTCCATGCATGGATAAAACCGGAAGCGTTAATCAACCCGATAACAGCCATCATGATAACAGCCGCCAGAACAGCCTGCGGCAGATGATAAAGCAGCGGGGTGAAGAACAGCAGGGTAACAGCCACAATGGCGGAGGTAAATACGCTGGAAAGTCCGCTCACAGCCCCGGCCTGCAGGTTAACAGCAGAACGTGAGAATGATCCGGAAGCGGGGTATGCAGAACCGCAAGCACCAAGCATGTTTGCAAGACCCTGACCAATAAGTTCCTGGTTGGGGTCAAGTCTCTGTCCGGTCTTTGCAGCCATTGCTTTTGCAATGGAAATAGCTTCCATGAAACCAAGCAGGGAAATGATGATTGCAAAGGGGAATAGCTTGAGTATGACCTTAAAGTTCAGCTCGGGAACAGCAATCGCAGGGAAACCGGAAGGGATGGTTCCGACAACAGCACCACCACCCATCATCTTCAGGGAAGTAGTATCAAGAACCTTGTTTCCGACTTTCAGACGCCAGATACGGCCATCGGTAATTACACCTGCAGGAGCATTGCCCTGAGCATAGAAAGCCATAGTTCCGTCTGCCTGCTCAACGCCGTCGAGGAGGGTGTGACGCAGTTCAGCGCGCAGCTCATGGGATTTATGTTTGAGCAGTTTAACCTGATAGTTGACAACTGCAATATCATGCTCGGCATCGTAAAATCCGATCTGATTCTTCTCTGCCTTGGCTTTGTCTTCAAGGGCTGCGATCTCAGTACGCTGCAGTGCCAGATCTTCGATACCGGTAACAGATTTGTTGAAGTCGGTGATCAGAGTCTGAACTTCAGCATCCTGAATTGCAGAAATATCAACCTTTGTATCGTGGTTAAAACCGGTTGCCCATGAAAGCAGGGTGGTAATTACAACCGCGCAAAGAACGTTTGGAATCTTTGGGTTAACCCGTTTTAGCCCGACCATGATGGCAAAGGCCAGAACCCCCATACCCAATGTTGGTAGATGGGTATAATGGATTGCGCCTTTGATAACCCTCATGATGGTTTCAAAATGTAGTTCAGCTTTGTCTACGTAGACACCGAACATTTTTGAAAGCTGGGAAGACGCGATGATGATGGCTGCTGCGTTGGTAAAACCGTTAACAACCGGGTGAGACAGGAAGTTAACGACCAGACCGAGACGCAGAACACCAAGCAGGAACTGGAAGAGACCTACCAGCAGTGCCAGCAGCAATGCATAGGCAATGTAGCCCTCGCTACCAGCTGTTGCCAACGGTTCAAGCGAAGCTGCGGTCATCAGGGATACAACAGCAACGGGACCGGTAGCCAGCTGACGGCTGGAGCCGAACAGGGCAGCTACCATGGGAGGAAGCAGAGAGGCGTAAAGACCGTAGTAAGCAGGCATGCCCGCCAGCTGCGCATACGCCATGGACTGGGGAATAAGTACCAGTGCAACAGTCAGACCGGAAATGATGTCCGCTCTGAAAGCCGCTCCGCTGTACTTTTTGAACCAGCCCAGAAAAGGAAAAATTCTAGTAAGCATGAGATAAACACCCCTAGTTAGGTTTCAACATCCTGCGGATGGACTCAATCAACTCGTTGAATAAAGCCCCCGCGTCGTAGAGATTAAAATTTTTGAATCTCACTAAACCATCTACCATCGTAAAAATGATGAGTGCGCTTTTCCGGGGATTGACCTCGCCGATGGAACCATCTTCCAACCCCTTCTGGATCGTCTGTTCAAAAAGAATGACCAGACAGTTATAGATAGCCACGAGGTGTTCCCGGAATTCAGGTCGGCTTTCGGCGAACTGATACAGGAAATGTCGGTGCAGAAGAAGAAACTGGTATTCCATACGTCCGGCCAGAAGAAGGTAAAACGCAACCACCTCTTCCATCTCTTCAATACCTGTTGCCTGTTCATGGTTTTCCATGTGGGCTTCGAACTCCTCCAGAATACGATCCTTGGTTGCCTCAAGGATGGTTAACAGAAGGTGTTCCTTGTTCTTGAAGTGATAAAAAATTGTCCCTTCCGCCGCTCCGGTCATTTTGGATAATTCCTGCATGGAAGTATCGGCAAATCCCTTATTGGCGAAAAGGATGGTGGCAGCCTCCAGTATTGCCGCCTTCTTTTTGGACATCTTGGTCATTTGTTCTCCTCTTTCAAAAACCGACTGAGCACTCAGTCGGAATTAAAAATAATCTGAATCTAGGTTCAATGTCAACCCGTCCTTTTTTTCACAAACAGGCCAAATTTTAAGACATAAACCACTGCATTATAAGTATTTATTAACTAAAAAACCGTCAAATAAGCCATGATATTTTTTTCACATAACTCAACTTTGTTCCAAAAACTGAGTTAGCACTCGGTTTTAACTGACAAATTTTTTTTATTTTATCAAGAAAAACTGAGTACACACTATAAAAAAACTCATTTTAGCTTAAAAACAAAAACCCTGACCTGCACGGGCAGATCAGGGCATCAAAATCTATACAAACTGAAACAGGCTTAATTAAAACCTTTCAGCACTCCGGAAAGTACGTTGAGATATTCAGATAGCATCTCAGGAGTGATATCTGCCATGTGGCCGACACGAAAAATAGGGGATTCTCCCTGCCCGGCCAGCTCCTTGTTGATCTTTCCGTAACCGGGATCGAAGAGATAGCCATGTCCGCGCATAAGCTCCTTCACTTCCTTAAGCTTGTCGATAGTCATATGAGAAGGCGTTTTGTAAGTAGTCAGGCTGGGAGAGCGATATCCTTCCTGCACGAAAAGCTCATAACCATCCATTGTCCCAGCCCATGCATGCGCGATGGAACGCATATCTTCGTGACGCTTGAAGCGGCCCTCTACAGTCTCATCATTAACTATATAGTCGAGCTGCACACACATCTGGTTGGCAAGAGTACCGTTAGGTGTGGTCAAGGTCTGGCAGATCTTCGCCTTGCCTACCTGCGCTATGATGTCAGTAGTGTAACCACGGCTGGCGACAGACTCAGCCTTTTGCAACGCCTCTTCACTGACAAAACCGATCCCGAAACCTGCAGGCAATCCGAGAGACTTCTGGGTCGAGGTGCAATACATGAGCGGCTTACATTCATTTATATGTGAAGGCGCGCCTCCAAATATGGAGACAGCATCAATGATCGGTTCGGCTCCGTGGGCACGAATCATTTCGCAAACCGCAACCACATCGTTGATCACCCCGGTAGAAGTTTCATTATGGGTAAATGTAACAAGGTTAGGCTTATGTTCCTTGAGAGCATCTTCCAATCTTTCCAGATTGATAGCACTGCCGTACGGAAAATTCAGCTGCACTGCGTTTTTACCGTTAAGCACAGCAAGATTATGGTAAAGATCACCGAATGCACCGACTGAAACATTGAGCACCTTATCGGAATCCGCAACCAATGAACGGATTGAGGCTTCAAGTACATTTGTTCCGGAGCCGTTGAAGATCACCGGAGTGTATCCTTCGGGACTACCGGCAATAGTCTTGAGATTACGCATTATGGGTTCAAAGCGCTTGGGATTTTCCGCATCGCGATGACCAAATTCGGGAAGAAGCCCGGCTTTACGCACTTCCTCACGCAGAAGAATGGGGCCGGTTATAAAAAGTTGGAGTTCTGCAAAATCGTCACCGATCATTTTTAAACCCTCACTGTTTCAAAATAATTAATTTTTGAGATTTATATTACGAATATCGAAATAAAGTTAAAGAATCACTAAAATGCGAGAATTATGGAGGCAGAAATAATCATTCAGTTTTCCCGTTTCTGTCAAGCATTAACAGTACACAGCCCTTTACAATCGGCCCCGCCGCCATTATATGTGTGGAAGTCCAACACATTCTTATAAGATTCTCGCTCACCGAAGCAGACTACGAATTCCAACGGACAATCAGAAACTGCTTTGCGTTTCTTAATCCTCTGTTTTCCAGAATACATACAATTAATTCAGAGAATTAAAAGAAAAACATAAAAGATTTAGGTTTAAATAATTTATAATTTCGCAAAATAGTTGCTTGATTTTAACCACAGTGGTCACTATATTCCCTTTTTTCTTCACAGGACGGTGTCCTGCCTGCCTGTAAAACAAAAACAATTCACGGTAAGTTATTATGCCTCAGTTAGGTCCCCATATTTCCATTCCCGCCGAAGCACTGCTGCAAAGAGTGCTTGGCCTTGATCCCTTTGAATTTAAAGGCTGGCCCGAAGACGTGCGTACCCTTGCGGAAAGCATTGCGGCTGAGCTTTTTCTGGTTCGCTATAACCCGTTCATTGATCCTGAACTGGTCCGTAAATCCGTATCCCGCACCCTGACCCTTGCCCGCCCGACCCTGTCCGGCGAATACCCACAGCGCTTAACCCGTGCAGTGGAAAACTTCTGGCTCAAACAGGATGCAGATAAGGAATTCAAAGACCGTTTCGTTGAAAAGATGAAAGAGATCCTGCCCGAACACTGTATCGGTCTCGATCCCCACACTGTTGTGCAATCCGCAACCGACGCAACTGACCTGCGTATTGAACTGCCCATAGCAGTGCTCTTCCCGGAAGACACCGAGCAGGTGCGGGCCATAGTGCGCCTTGCCAACGAAATGCAGTTCGGCCTGATCCCGCGTGGTGGTGGGACCGGTGCAACCGGTGGTGCCATCCCGGCGCTTGACCGTACAGCAGTCCTTTCCCTTGCCCGCTTCAAAAAAATTCTGAGCGTTGATACAGGGGCCATGACCCTCTGCGCACAGGCCGGGGTAATCACCCTTGACGCAATCAAAGCTGCGGACAAAGAAGGGGTTCTTTTCACAGTAGACCCGGCATCCAAGGCCGGTTCCTCCCTCGGCGGTAACATTTCCGAGAACTCCGGCGGACCTTTCGCCTTTGAATATGGCTGTACCATCGACAACATCATCAGCTACAAGATGGTCATGCCCAAGGGTGAACTTATTGAAGTGCGCCGCAAGGGACATCCCGGCCACAAAATTTTCGCCAACGAAGACGCAACATTTGAAATATTCGATGCCAAAGACAGGCTGATCGACACCATCGACCTTACCGCTGAAGAAATCCGCACAACCGGACTCGGCAAGGACGTGACCAACAAGTACCTCGGCGGACTGCCCGGCGTACAGAAAGAAGGTGTTGACGGCATCATCACTGAATGCTGCTTTGCTCTCTATCCCAAGCCGAGCAAAACCCGTGTACTCTGCCTTGAATTCTTCGGCCGCTCCATGCGTAACGCCATGCTGGTCATCAAAGATGTTGTTGCCCTGCGCGACACCATCCGCGAAGAAGGAGATCTGGTAAAAATCTCTGCACTTGAAGAATTCGGACCCAAATACGTACAGGCAATCAAATACGTTAAGAAGTCTGATAAATACGAAGGCGACCCCATTTCAGTCCTCATCCTGCAGCTTGATTCTGATGATGAAGCCGCACTGCAGAGTGCGGTGGACACTATCCTGTCCATTGCGCAGCCTTATGACGGTGTGGACATCTTTGCTGCACGCGATGAAAAAGAAGCGGAGCTGTTCTGGGAAGACCGCCACAAACTTTCCGCAATCGCAAAACGTACCTCAGGTTTTAAGGTTAACGAAGATATCGTTATCCCCCTTGAAGTCATCCCGGATTTCTCCGATTTCCTTGAAGACCTCAACCTGATCTACCTTGCCAAGATCTATCGCAAATCACTGCTTAACGTTAAGGAATTGCCCGGATTTCCCATTGAGGAACCAAAGGTCGAGATGGCCCTTGAGCGGACCACCAACATCCTCAAAGGCAAAATCACCGGCAAGGATATGAGTGATCAGGAACTTGAAAGTCAGGTTTACTACCTCTTTCAGGAACTGCGCGACGAATTCCCCAAGCTGGATACCAATATCAACAGCATTCTCAAAAAGCTCAAGGAACAGCGCATCATCATCGCCAACCACATGCATGCTGGTGACGGTAACTGCCACGTGAACATCCCGGTCAACTCCAACGACCCGGAAATGCTCCACAGTGCCCATGAAGCGGTTGATGATGTTTTTAAAAAAGTACTCGAGCTCAAAGGTGAAGTTTCCGGTGAACACGGAATCGGCATCACCAAGATCGATTATCTTTCCGAAGAGAAAATCGAAGCCATCAAAATATACAAGCTGAAAGTAGATCCGCTGAATATTCTCAACCCCGGTAAGCTGACCCGCAGAAACCTTCCGTCTCCGGCATACACATTCTCGTTCAACAGGCTCATCAACGACCTGAACAAGACTGCCATTAAAGATAAGGAACACCTGATGGAACTGCTCCAGAACATCCAGACCTGTACCCGTTGCGGTAAATGCAAGCAGGTCTGCCCCATGTTCTACCCGCAGGAAGGACTCATGTACCACCCGCGCAACAAAAACATTGCGCTCGGTGCACTCATTGAGGCCATCTACTACTCTCAGGTACAGCGAGGAGAGCCATCTCCGGAACTCATGACCAGACTGAGAAAAATCATGGAGCACTGCACCGCTTGCGGCCGCTGCACCTCTGTCTGCCCCATCAAGATTGATTCTGCCGGAGCGGCACTGCAAATCCGTTCGTTCCTCGAATACAAAGGAACCGGTGGTCATCCCATAAAGAATGCTGTGCTCGGTTTCGTAGCCAAGGACCCGCAAAGCAGACTCCCCAAGACCGCCAAATTCCTGTCCCTGTCCGCTGGGCTGCAAGCCAAGGCCGTGGGGCTCATTCCCGGTCACTGGCGCAGACGCATGGAATCCCCAATGCTGCACAGCAAAACACCGACCATGGATTTCCGTAACCTTTCCGAGTCCATCAATCTCGACAAAGGTTCCATGTTCCTGCAGAACACCCCCGCGCCGGACAGTGTTTACTACTTCCCTGGCTGCGGTGCGTCACTGTTCTCCAAGGACATCGGCATGGCTACCCTGTACCTGCTGCTGAAATCCGGCGTTAACGTTGTCATGCCTGCCAAGCACCTCTGCTGCGGCTACCCGCTGCTGGCCAGCGGTTGCGTTGAGGCATACAACACCAACCGCCACCGCAACATCAGCGACATCCAGTACCGCATCGCCAAGGCTTCCATCGCAGGCATGAAGGTTTCCACCCTGATTACCGCCTGCGGAACCTGCCGCGAATCCCTCGAATCCTACGAGTTCAGGGAACTGGGCTACGAACTCAAACGCAGTGATGCCATGCAGTACCTGTTGAACAATCCGGGCAACCTCAATTTAGCCAACGTCAATCCGGCACAGGAAGTGATTTACCACGCGTCCTGCCACACCGAATGGACCGAAGTGAAAAAGAACAAGGCACCGGAAATGTACCGCAAAGCAATTGCAGATACACTCAACACCGAAGTAACACTCTCTCCCGGTTGCTGCGGTGAATCCGGACTCGGTTCCATCACCAGCCCCGAGATCTACAACAAGCTGCGCGACCGCAAAGGCGGACAGCTTAAGAGTGATCTTGAAGGCCACGGAAAGGAAACCCCGGTTCTGGTCGGCTGCCCGTCCTGCAAGGTCGGTATCAAACGCAACATGCAAAACCTGAAAAAGCAGAACCGTGTACTCCACACTGTAGAGTACATGGCAGAACTCATCGGCGGACCCAAGTGGCGCAAAGATTTCAAGAAAGAACTTGAACGTGCTACCCGTCAGGATGAACTGGTATTGATCTAAAAAGACATAAGACTCACAAAACATGCCTCCGGCAGCCCTTCTGGGACCTTGCCGGGGGCATTTTAATGCGCTATGGCGCTTTTAATATAATATTTTCCCTCCCGGGGCTTACCCCTTCGGGGCGGTGCTTTGAAGCACCGGGCAAATCCGCTTTCCTGCGGATTTGTGTAAAAAGGGTTTAAGAATCCCAAAAACTTTTATTATGCTTCGCCGTCTTTTTATTTGAAGACGTATTGATGTGCTATTTGCGAAGCATAACTAAAAACGTCTTTGAAAGAGAGGGGATGGGGGCCGGAGGCACTTCTAACATGAAAGCATTAGGTATTGATTTTGGGACAAAGCGTGTGGGCTTGGCGATAACTGACCCGGACAAGGTTTTTGCCTTTCCGTACAAGGTTATGGAACGCACTACCCGCGATGCGATGTTCTCGAAATTGCTGGAAATTATAGAGAATGAAAAGATCGGTGATATTGTCATCGGCCTTCCCCTTTCTCTGGATGGCGAAGACACTCTGACCACCCGGCAGGTGCGCAATTTTGCAGCATCGTTGGAAAGAAGGGTTGACTTACCGATTCATCTTGTCGATGAAAGACTCAGCTCTATCGCAGCTGAAGACGAACTCAAGGAGGCCGGACTTTGGGACCGGAAAAGAAAGAAAAACCTGGACAGCCAGGCAGCAAAAATAATTCTGGAAACGTGGCTCGCCCGAGCATAGTTCTGCGCTATGTTATGCCCACCATTGCTTTCGGGTGCATGGCACTCATGCTGGTGGCGGGTTGGTTTTTGTATCGGAACTGGACCTTTCTCAATGTTCCGCCGGAACTGGAAGGGCGTGAAATCCTTTTCAGCGTTGAACCGGGCCAGCCTTTGTGGACTGTCTCTGGCAACCTTGCGAAAGCAGGACTGATCACAGATGCCAAACAATTCCGTGAATACGCACAGGCTCAGGGTCAAGCTTCGAAAGTCCGTGCCGGGGAATTCAGCCTCTGGTCAAACATGACCGCTCCGCAGGTGCTCGATACCCTGACCACATCCTCCGGCATCCTGCACAAATTTTCCGTGCGCGAAGGCCTTACATGGTGGGCAACAGCTGATAGAGCAGAAAAATCCGGACTGACCGATTATGCTGAATTCAAAAAAGCAGTCTCCGATCCCGCACTGCTTACAGAATATAAAATCCCGGCCAAAAGTGCCGAGGGTTATCTTTTCCCGGAAACGTACCTGCTGACACGCCCAAAAAACGAAACCGGAAAAGTCATGGTCACAACCATGCTTAAAGAGTTCCAAAAGGCCGCAAACGAAGCATGGAACGGCACACTGCCTTCCCCTGCGGAAATTCACATAAAAGTGATCCTTGCATCTCTGGTTGAAAAAGAAACGGGGGATGTGAGGGAACGACGCACAATTGCCGGAGTCTTCGCAAACCGCTTAGCGAGAGGCTACCTGCTGCAATGCGATCCAACCATAATCTATGGTCTGGGCGAAACCTTCGACGGCAACCTGCGTAAGAAGCATTTAAACGACAATTCCAACCCCTACAATACCTACCAGCATCGGGGTCTGCCCCCCGGACCAATCTGCTCACCGGGCCTCGACTCGCTCAAAGCGGCTATCAACCCCGAAAAGCATTCATATCTCTACTTCGTAGCTAAAGGGGACGGCTCTCACTACTTCAGCAAATCCCTGAAAGAGCACAATGCGGCAGTAAAGAAGTATCAGCTGCGTAGGGACAAGAAGACCTACAGATCATACAATTAAAGCAAATTATATCACAGAATAAAAAAGGCGGACCCGAATCAACGATTCAGGTCCGCCTTTCTAGTTCTTAATAAAAAAATCTAAGCTATCGCAAGCCCTATTAAAAAATTATGGAAGAGTCCAGAGCCACCGGAGGCATCTTTCTACAAACTCTCCCGCGCTTCTGCTTCCGTCTCATAAACAGACGCCATCTGCGTTATGCCCATTGAATTCAGCACAGAAAGAAAATTTTCAGAAAGTCCGGCAATGTGCACCCCACACCCGCGGGTGCGAGCTCTTTCCACCAGCTTGAACAATGAATCCATGGCCGCGCCGTTAATGGAAGATTTCTCCTGAAATACAAGCAGAAAATTACCCCTGGCAGTGGCGAGAGCCTCATCAAAAACATCAAACAGCAACCCTTCTGACATGGAAGTCAGATTACCGGTTACGTTGATCACCGCCAGATCATCTTCAAGAGTCAACCGAATATCCTTTTGTCTGCTGCGGGCAAATTCTATCCTGTCCTGCGAAAGTTTCAGGGCCTTTTCAAGCTCTTCACGCTTAACGGGCTTGTTGAGAAAATCTGTGGCGTCGAGATTAAGAGCTTTGATGGCAAGATCCATATCCCCGTGTCCGGTTATTACAATCACCTCGGAATCAGGCGACATGGACTTGATTTTACCCAGCACCTGCAAACCGTCCATACCGGGCATTTTTATGTCAGTCATGACCAAATCGGGCTTTTCCGTATCAAACAGACTGATCCCGGCCTCTCCATTTTCAGCAGTCAGTACCTCATGACCATATGCCGTCAGCAGCATCTTGAACATGTTCAAGGTCGCTTTTTCATCATCAATTACAAGAATTTTGCTCACGCCCAACCCCGATTATCCTAATATATTTAAAATTAATTTTCTTCCACAGCAGCAGGAAAAGAAATTATGAAAGAAGTCCCCTTTCCGGGTTCACTTTCAATATCAATGCTGCCTTTGTAGTCTCTTACTATGCCATAGGTAATGGCAAGGCCCAAACCCATTCCATATCCTACCTCTTTGGTACTGAAAAAAGGCTCAAAAATCTTATTACGCACTTCTTCGGTAATACCTGCTCCGGTATCGGAAACCCGGGCGCAAACCAGACCGTCAGCTTCATAGGTAGCTATATTAATGTAATCTTCACTATCTTTCCCAAGATTATCACGCTTCTCGGATATGGCATCGCGAGCATTATTCACCAGATTGAAGAACACCTGCTGCAAACGGTTATCTTCGGCAACAACCGAGGACAACCCTTCCCCAAGATCAAGACGGATGAAAATATTCTGCAACTCGAACTGCTTGGTCACCAACCGGAGCACTCCGTTAACAGGCGCATTAATATCAACCTTGTCAGTCTTGAAGCCTGACTTACGACCAAATGCGCGCAAAGCACTGATGATCTCAGCAGCACGGTCCACCTGATTGCTGACTTCCTTGGCGACCTCTTCAAGCTGTGAAGCCGGAACATCCCGACCCTGCTCTGCCATTAAAGCAAGATACTCACTCCCCATCTTAATTGCATTAAGCGGCTGATTGACCTCATGGGCCACACCGGCTGACATTTCACCAAGAGATTTCATCTTGGCTGCCTGCACCAGCTGGGCATCCTTCTCAATGATCTCAGTGACATCGTTAACCGCCACAATCATGGAAGGCTGGCTTTTGTAAGTGATCGGACAAACGTGCATGTTTACATAAACAGGACTACCGCCCTTACGGTAGTGAATAATTTTCGGGTAGTAAACACATCCTGAAGGTCCGCCATACTCTTCAAAAGCCTTGATGCATTCCTCATTGGATTCCGGTCCGAGACTCAGAAACAGCTCCCCAATCAATTCTTCACGGGAATAGCCGTAAAGCTCAGTAACACGCGGGTTGGCATCAATGATTGTAAAATCGTTACAAGAAACAACGAGAACAGGGTCAGGTCCACTATCGAAAAGTGATTTGTACTTCTCTTCGGACTCACGCAACCTGCGGCGGTAAAGCTTGATTGACCAGACCATGTTGCGGAAACTATCCGCCAATTGAACAACCTCATCACCTTCGCGTTTGTAATAAAAATGACAGTCCCGGCACTGCTGCACGTTAGCCTGTCCTTCAATTCCCCGATTGTCACCATAAGTTAGCAGATCAAAATGCCAGCAGGGAAAATCTGTATTGTAATAAGCCGGACAACTGGATGCATTCCAATCCGTTCCGCCGGTCAGCAGGTCCAGACTGAAATCAAAATTACCCCGCGAAAGCTCATCCGAAACACGGGTCAAAGTACTGACCGGCTGGGTAATATACTTCGCCAAGCGATGGCTTATCACAAAGATGATGATAACTACGAAAGAGATAAAACCCAGAAATGTGAATCGCAATGTCGAGACCAGCTGGTCAATATGAATTTTGTTCAGGCCAACATGAACCGTACCGATGCGGTACAAACCTTCTTTGATTGGAACTGCGATGTCGTAAGCGGAAGTCCGCCCCAGATCTATACGCCGGACTGATTTATCCTCACCTTCCGAAGTAGGGTTGGCAAGATCAAGACCTTTAGGAAAGGGTTTCGTAAAGGTGTGACATAAAACCTCTCCGTCTTTTCCAAGAATATAGATGTAGGTGATCAGGTGCTGTCTTTCACGCAGTTTTGCTTCTTCAAAAGCAAGGCTCAGCAGCCGGGGATAATCTTTATCCAGAATGAACCCGGCTCCACGTTCAGCAATGGAATAGGCGATGGCAACACCACGCAGCTCCAACTCTTTTGTCAGCGACGAAACAAGAATCCAGCGTGCCAACAACGCGATTATGGCACTGATAATCAGGATTACCCCGAGGGTTGAAAAAAAGATTTTATTCTTGAGAGTCAGCCCGGAAAAACGGTCCACAAGTTCCTGCATCGAAAAAAGACTCATTACAAAGTCCCCTTAATTAACTCTGACCAGTCCCGAATCAACTCGAATCGGCCGTTCTTGAAACGGGTGAAATAAACTTTTTCCATACCCTGATGGTCCACGTCACCGTAAGAGACGGTGATTCCCGGTGCTATTTCAAATTTATTCAGACTCTCAATGGCTTCGATAAAGCCTTCCCGGCTGAGTTCTCGACCGCTGCGACGCAGACCTTCTACAAGTATGCGGGCGTTAAAAAAACCTTCAAGGCCAACGAGGTTCGGGGTATCCTGAGGGTAATACTGCTTAAGCAGGCTGATATAGCTGGCGGCTTCGGAACTGGAGAGATCGAGGTCATCAGCAAATGGCGGAACCACCTGTGACATAATGACCAGTTCCTGATCGGACTTGAGATTACGTGCAAACTCGCGCGCGCCCATGAACGAGACCGTGTAGTAGGCAGGGTTGAGTCCTTCCTTGCGCAACAGATTCATGAACTTGATACACGGCCCGCTGGTTCCGATCATAAAAACCGCTTCCGCACCGCAATCTTTAATCCGCTCCACTCCCTCGCTTACATCAAGGGAACCACGGGTGTAAGATCCCCTTGCCACCGGCTCAAGATCATAATCCTTGAGAGCCAGCTCGGTCCCGGTCAATCCGTCAAAACCGAAGGCATCATACTGATAGAAGACAGCAATCTTGGTGATACCAAGATCTTCCACCATATGCCGTACAGCCTCCCTGGTTTCCTGATAGTACGAAGGACGGATATTTATTACGTAGCGATTAAAAGGCTTGCGCAGGGCATCAGCCCCGGTGAACATCCCCAGCAGGGGAATGCGTGCATCCTCCACCAATGGAAGGACCTCAACAGTAGTCGGGGTCCCCACGTAGCAAAACAACGCGAAGATTTGATCTTCGATTATAAGCTTTTGGGTATTGATCAAGCATTTTGGCGGATCATAAGAATCATCATAAGCAACAACTTCTACGCTACGTCCGTGAATGCCGCCTTTGGCATTAACGTGCTTCAGGTAGGCAAGTGCCCCGTGCAAGGTCTGGATACCCAGATAACTGGCATGCCCGTCAAGGGCCAGAGAAGCACCAAGCACCACTTTATCAGGATAAATTCCGGCATGATCGTTCTCTTCAACCTCAATGGAAACTGTGCGCTCGCATGCAATGAGCAGCAGAAACAAAAGCAGTAGTATCTTTTTCATATGCTAAATTTCATGTTCAGGATGAGCCAGACTCATGGCCATAACCGCCTGCCCTTTAAACAAAGAACTACGCTTGCGCGGCGGAATCTTCAAGCTGCGTAGAAATTGAAAACTGAGCCGGGTCATTCCCGACCCGAATCCTTTGGATGCCCTTACCTCGGCATATATCAGATGCGGCTGAAAAGTTCTGGTTTTCGGCTGATAGATAAGCATACACAGGATGACCTTATCATTACGCGAAATAGTACTGCCGGCCTTTCGCACCATGGCCGTGAGTGCAATACCCCCTTTCGAGATATCAAGTACCTGCTCCGCTGACGGGTTGGGTGTTTTAAATTTTCGGTTATCAATCAGAACTTCCGGCTCAACCTTATCCAAAATCAGATCAATGTCATAATCATCGGACTCCAGACGCCAGATTTTAATTTTAATATACCGCTGATCAGCAACTTTACGGCGAGCAAAAACCCTGCGTTTAATAAAACCGAAAGAAGAACGCCGGGTGATGACCATCCCCTTATTGTCGGACTTACTGGCTATCTGCCCTATAAAAGCATTTACCTTTTTCTCCCCCCACAACATTTCGGTAAAAATACATTTAACCTGCTCACCGGGAGCAAGCAGTTCTCCACTGACAAGATCTTCGAAGGTAAAAACAATGTTGTGACCTTCTATCCCGGAAGCGTTGACAACAGCAGCAAGAGAACGCTGTCCGGAACGCTCGACCAGCACATCGACCGGCAACTTGCTCATTACAAGTTTATTCAGGATATCCGTATCACTGGACACCTTCCACGGACCGCTGTCAGACGAAACATTACGGGCAATACTGCGGCTGCCCTTGCGTTTATCATTGTCGGACTCTTCTTCATGGGCAAAATAAACACCTAAAGGAGTCTTCTTCAGCAACTCATATAAAAAATCTTTAAAACCGAACTTTCGCAGCCAATAGATTGCCAGTAGTATCAAAAGCGCAGCTGAAAGAACCATGAAAAAGATCTTCACTTCTCCCGGCATAGGAGGCAGGCCGTGAAAAGTGTCCTGAATTGTTCCCAGGAATCTGGTATCTACTTTGGACTGTATCATACTATAAACATCTATTACGGAAATTTAAAAAAACGAGCCCGTATATCACCTGAAAGTGTCACTCAAATATATTATTTAGGGCAAAAGATAATCATTACATCAAGTAAGTATTTCCTTACCCTTGAGTACAGTATACACTACATTTCCACAAAACGAATTAATTTTTATTTTCCTGAGCCTACCCCTTGCCGAGTTTGAATACAATATGTAAATATGGTCACAATTTGGCAATAGATAGGGAGGAACCATGGCCGGAAAAATTCTAGTTGTGGACGATGAAGTCCACATCAGGATGCTTCTAGAACAAACGCTGGAAGAACTCGAAGACGATTACGGCGTAGAACTGCTGACAGCCGAAAACGGTGAAGAAGGATTAGACAGCATCCGCGAAGAACGGCCGGAGCTGGTTTTTCTGGATATCATGATGCCATATATGAACGGTTATGAAGTTTGTCAGGCTGTGCGGGAAGATGCCAATCTCTCAGGGGTTAACATCATACTGCTGACCGCCAAAGGACAGGAAGCAGACCGTAAGCACGGACTCGAACTGGGCGCCGAACGGTACATGACCAAACCTTTCGACCCAGATGAAATTCTCGAGGTAGCCAAATCAATTCTGAACATTGAGGACTGATGAGACTCCCATGAATGCAGGACTGAACCCGGAAATACGCCTTAAAAGAATCCTCAAGCCCAAAAAGCTGAAATCTTTCTTGCAAAAGGCACTGCCATTGCTACCGGAAGGATCAGTTCTCTGTGTTTATATTGACGGGAGCCCAATCTTTTGCGCCGAACCTATCCAACATTCTTTTGAAGAAACAATCTTCAGCCCCCTTAAAACACCGTCCGGTGATAATCTCAGCTTAGGGGTATTTATATCCAACCGGGACGAGCTTCTGGAACCGGAACTGACCCACATCAAATCAGTTCTGGAATTCACCGCTTTTTCCCTCTCAAATTACATTGAATCTGAAACCGCACGAAGGCAGATCGGTGAAGAGACCCTCTCGAAATACCGGGAACTGGCCCTTCTACACCGTTCAATTGTTGAATTGAACAATTCGCTGCGGCTGAAAGATGTAATCACTGCCCTGACCACAGAATGTAAAACGTCCGCCCTTCCGGCGGAGATGGGTGCTGTATACCTGCCGGAAGAAGAGGGTTTCACCATCTTCGACAGCTTCGGTGGATTCTCCAACGAAGAACTGGAAAATATCGTCGAATGTACACTTTTTAAAGACATCATCGCCAGCCTTCGTGGAGAGATAATAAATGATGTCAGCAAAGATAAACGCTGCCACGACAAACTTTCCAGCAACATCCGCTCCATGCTGATCATGCCCATCCCCTCACCCAACGTATGCGAGGGAGTGCTGATTTTAACCTCTCCGGCAAAGAATGCTTTTAATGCAGCACACCTGAAACATGTAGGCACTCTTTCATCTGTGGCCGGTATTTCCATCAGCAATGCATACAACTTCGAATCTATCAGGGTTCTCATGGACGCCTTGCTGAAAGCTCTAGCCGAAGCGATTGACGCCCGGGACCCCTTTACCGCCGGTCATTCTGAACGTGTCGCCCATCTCGCTGTAGCCTTTGCGCGGCAGATTTCACAAGACAATAATAAATTTCAGCATATTACCTTTACAGATGAACAGTTGCGGGAAGTTTTCTATTCCGGAATCCTGCACGACATCGGCAAAATCGGTATTAAAGAAGAAGTACTGACCAAGAAAACCCGGCTGCCGAAATCCATGGTCGATGTTATCGGCATGCGCCTGAAACTCTTCGGCATACACCACATGCATCAATGGGAAGAAGATTACAAACGCATCAAACAGATAAATAATTCCCTAAGCCCTGCACAGGAAGATCTGGACTTTGTCGACTACATGAGTTGCGTGAAGTTCAAAGTCAACGGATCAACCATCCACATGCTCCAGCCAGAAGAAAGGAAAAGCCTGACCGTACGCCGGGGCAATCTGACTGCTGAAGAACGCATGGAAATCGAAAGACACCCTGCGGAAAGCAAACGGATTCTTGAGCACATCCCATTTCAGGATGATCTGGCACAGCTGCTGACCATTATCGGCCAGCACCATGAAAGACTGGACGGTTCCGGTTACCCTGAAGGACTTTCAGGAGACGCCATCCTCATTCAGAGCAGGATACTGGCTATCGCAGACATATTCGATGCCGTAACGCAGGAAAGGCACTACAAGCCCGCAACTCCCAAAGAACGGGCCTTGAAGATACTTTCACTTGAAGCCGGGGAAGGCAAACTGGATCGCGATCTGGTAGATTTCTTTATTAAATATATTTCTGACATTGAAGCCGGGGCGGAATGTATTGACCTTGACCGCCCGGTATCCTCGAGGTTTTGTAAAATACCTCATGGAAATTTGAACTGATTCTTATCCCCGGAACATTTGTTCCGGGTGTTTTTTTGTCTGCAACCAGCCCGATCCAGCAGAACAAACGGGATGCGAGGATCAGAAGGCTGAAAACCTCTGGGATTCCCGGTATGTACAAAGTCTTGTCCTCTCTTGTTATCTCCCTGCTCACATTGACGCTATTTTACGCCCCCGCAGTGGCTGATGGTTCAAAACCATTCCTGCTCGGCATGTCTGCAGCCTTCACCGGACCCAGCAAAGGACTGGGAATTGAACTTTACCGCGGTTCAAAAGCATACTTTGATCAGATCAACACTCAGGGCGGAGTCAACGGACGCAAGATCATCATCAAATTCATGGATGATGGCTACAACCCGGAGCCGGCTATCCGCAATACCATCAAGCTTGTTGAAAAAGAAAAAGTGGACTGTCTCTTCAATTATGTAGGAACACCGACAGTAACCCGCGTTCTTCCAGTAATTAAACATTTCAATTCTCAAGAACCCGAGTTCCTGTTCTTTCCCTTCACCGGAGCACAGCCCCAACGAGAATTTCCTTACGAAGACTATGTATTCAACCTGCGCGCTTCCTACCGTCAGGAAACATGGGGATTAGTCCATAATCTCTATATGGTAGGCCGCACCCGTATCGCCGTTTTTTATCAGGCAGACGCTTATGGCCGAAGCGGTTGGGATGGAATTCGCAAGGCTTTGACTGAAAAAGATTTATCCATTGTTTCAGAGGCAACTTACCGCAGAGGGGCTTCTTTCAATCAATCTATGAAAGAACAGGTGCAAATTCTTAAGCGTGGCAAACCGGACGCAATTATCGCTGTCGGGGCTTACGAGGCATGTGCGGCATTTATCCGTGACGCCCGTGATGCCGGTGTTGAAATTCCGATTTGCAACCTTTCCTTTGTGGGCAGTGAAAACATGCTCGACCTGCTGGACAAACTGGAAAAAGAAACAGGCAAGAATTACACCTCTGAACTGATTAACTCCCAGACTGTACCCAGTTATGAAGACACCAGTCTTCCCGCAGTACGTGAATACCGGGAAGCCATGTCCAGCAACCCTCCGCCGCCGGAAGGATTCGGGAAAGGCTACCAGCCCCTGAAATACAGCTTTATCAGTTTTGAAGGCTACCTGAATGCCAAGGTCATGGCCCGCATTCTTGAACGGGTTACCCAGCCCCAGTACCAGCACAATATATATGCGGCCACACTGTCCATCCGTAATCTCGATATCGGCATTGGAACCGATGTAAACTTCGGGCGCGGTAAACATCAGGGACTTGATGAAGTCTATTATTCTAAAGTTTCGGACGGAAAATTTGTTCCGTTAAACGACTGGAAGAGGTGGAGCAAATGAAAGTAAAAATGAGAATGTCAAAAATCTTCCAGAAGACCCTGCTCCTGAACTTCATTCTGTTCGGGGTTATCTCTACATCCATGTCACTGATCTCGGCGCTGACTCTGCATGACCACATGGTAAACGAATACATCAGCAAGGGAAAAGCCATTGCCAGCAGTATTGCCAGTTCCAGTGTAGAGATCCTGCTCAACAGGGACGCCTCGACCATCCAATCCATGATTGACCAGTTCAAGGACAGTGACGGTGCTGCCTATGTTTATGTTCAGGATTCCAATGGAGATATCATTTCCCATACCTTCGTTCCCGAGGTGCCGGAAATTCTAGGCGGAACAAGCATCCACCCCAAAACCATATCCATCCGCGAAATGGAAGTTCCGGGTGTCGGTGACATTATCGATATTACCAAGCCCATCCTCGCCGGGATGGCCGGTTACGTCCATGTTGGCATGGATAAGGGAATAATCAATAAATACGTATGGGCCGCCATAGCAAAACTGCAGGTGGTCATGTTTTTCATATTCTGGGGCAGTGTTTTCATCCTGTACATGATGGTCAAACGAATATCCGAACCGCTGAACCAACTCACTGAATACGCCAAAAAGCTCTCTGCTCATGACTTTACAGGCGATATTGAAATTACCTCCAAAGATGAAATAGGTCTGCTGGCCGGAACCATGAAGAATATGGCCGACGAACTGACTACGCTTATCTCCGGCCTCGAGCGGGCGGTTAACAATGCCACCAGCGAATTACAGGACACCCTGACCTACATGGAAGTCATCATGGACAACCTTGCGGACGGCCTGCTGGTTGTAGATATCAATGGTAAAATTTCCGTAACAAACCCCGCGCTGGGTGATTTGTTCGGTATTACCGAGGATGAGATTAGAGGCAGGGAAATTAATGCATACTTCCCTGAAGAAATGAACACACTTTTCCAGCTGGTCAAAGGCAGTGACCACGAAGTCTTTTCAGCAGAGATACAGCTAAAAGGCCGCCGGACAGGTAAAGCCGTGGCGACCCCTATTCATAAAATGAACGATGAAGACAAGCTGAATGTCTGCCTAGGGGCGGTAATCCTTGTTCGGGATATTACTTATGAAAAAGAAGTGGACAACCTGAAGACCGACTTTATTTCCACTGTCTCGCATGAACTGCGGACCCCTATGACGTCTATTCTTGGATTTGCAAAAATAATTAAGAAAAAACTGGAAAAATCAGTATTCCCCTCCTGCGACGCACCAGACCCAAAAACCCAGAAAGCGATAAGACAGGTACAGGACAATATAGGAATTATTGTTTCCGAAGGACAACGGCTGACCGAACTTATCAACGACGTGCTTGATATTGCCAAAATGGAATCCGGCAAAATTGACTGGAAAAAAGTCCCCATTGAAATTGCTGAAGTGATTGAAACCTCAGTCCAGACAACTACCCCGCTCTGGAAAACTCGGGAACTGGATATGATTGTTGAGGTGGATGACAGTATTCCTACCATGTACGGAGACAGGGATAGAGTAATGCAGGTTCTGGTCAACCTGATTTCCAACGCTGTGAAGTTCACCGATTCCGGCTCCATCACCTGCACCGCACGCTCACACAATGATGAAATCATGGTCAGCGTTAGTGACACCGGTAGCGGTATTTCACCTGAAGACCAGAAAAAAATATTCGAACGATTCAAACAGGCCGGGGACACTTTGACCGGAAAACCCAAAGGAACCGGATTGGGTCTGCCGATCTGCAAGCAGATTGTCGAACACCACAAAGGCCGTATCTGGGTCGATAGTAAATTGAGTGAAGGAAGCTCTTTTCACTTCACTATGGCACTCGATACGCCGGATGAAGTTATTCCTGTTGCCGTCCCGATAACCAAAACACCCAACCGGGAAACACGCCCTGGAAATACGAATAGCCCTCTGATCATGGTTGCTGATGACGATCCTGCTTTGAACGAGTTCCTTTCACAGGTACTGGAAGAAGAAGGCTATCGGATCATCACTGTTACGAACGGTCAGGAAGCAGTTGAAACGGCAAAAACACGGATGCCACAGCTGATCACCATGGACTTGAAGATGCCGGTTATGGACGGCGCACAGGCTATTACCGTACTGCGTCAGGACCCGTCAACGCGGCATATCCCGGTAATCGTAATCAGTGCGCTTGCTGAAGGACAGCAGGCTGGCGGAGACGCCGCCCTCATCAAACCTATCGATGAGAAAAGATTGGTCGAAACTATCCACGGTCTGCTGCAGGAAGATCTGATGATGACCGATCCCTGCATGGTACTGGGCAAGGAAAGTGATTCCCAGGCAGAAAACCTGCTGGTAATCTGCCCCGGCAAAATCAATTACTGCCCGCCTTCAGATCTCTGGAGCCGTGTGTCTTCTGGGTTTAAAGGCACAATATTCATCACCGCAGAACTGAGCACCAGTCTCGATTTAGATCGCCTCTCACAAACACCTGACGTACAGATTGTTATTTTACCTGAAAACTGATATTCCTCCATCTATGGAAAGAGTCGCAGAATACGGAACAAAAAAATACGCTACTTGTAAGAAATGCTCACACACAGGGCCGCTTGCTTCATTCGGTAAGCAGGCAGCCCTGTTTCCTGCTGAAATTCAAATAATCTGCCCCAAATGCGGTACAATATCAAAGCAGAGCGACACCTCATTTAATAAGGGTCCGGATTCTCTACCGAAAGGTCTGACGATAATCTCCGGCGGACAGACAGGGGTTGACCGCGGAGCACTTGATGCTGCCATAGAACGAAAAATTCCCCACTACGGCTGGTGCCCCAAAGGACGCAAAGCCGAAGACGGAACTATTCCCAGCAAATATAACATGCAGGAAACCGAAGGTTGGCAATACTGGATCAGAACAGAAAAAAATGTGCTGGATTCAGACGGAACCCTGATTTTTCCGGGCAGACATAAATCAAAAGGAACTGAACTGACCATACGCTTAGCCCGCAAGCACCAGAAACCGGTTGCAGTGGTTGCACTTGATAGCCCGGATGCCGCTGAAACAATTCTGGCCTGGGTTGCTGCGAATAATATCAGAAAAATGAACGTAGCCGGACCAAGGGAAAGCGGGGCCCCGGGAATAGGTGCAAAAACGCGGGAACTACTTGCCGGTCTATAAATCAACCGGCAGGAACAAAGGTACAGTTTTCAAGTAAATTATTCAGCTTTATAAGACTCTTACGCATACCATCTGAATCACAATCCCTACTAAGCCTATGCAGAGTATCAAGCTCTGAAACATAAATAGTAAAGCCGAAAGTCAGAGCTGCTCCCTTTGAAGAGTGAATCTTTTCCCGCATAAGTTCGTAGTCACAATCTTCCGCACAATTGGCCATCATTGCCAATTCGGAAGAAAGAGACTCTAGGAACACCGGAATCAAATCATAAATATCTGATTCCACGGTAACTTTAGTGCGGGGAAAATCTGGCAAATCAAACTCCTGAATAATGCCGTATCCGGCGTTGAGACTACGCTAAATCCACTTAGTTGAATTTAAAAAAAACAAATTTATAAATACATTATATTTTAACCTCTCCGCGCAACTATTATCAAAGGTAATTACCATCTCAATTTAATCTTGACTTCTCAGTCGACGCGCTTAATATATGAACAGTTGTTCATATATTAACATAAAGAGTGTAACCATGCCGAATAATGAAGACTGCTGTTCCATCCATAACCCTACGCCGGGCGCGGTGGAACTTGTTAAAACAAAATGCTGTCCTGAAGAAACCATGACCGATCTGGCTGCTATCTTCAAGATTCTTGGGGAGCCGGTGCGGATCAGGATACTGCATGCTCTTTCCATCACCAACTTATGCGTCTGTGATTTATCGGAACTGCTTGACATGAGTCATTCAGCTGTATCGCATCAATTGCGAATATTAAGGACAGCACGCATGGTGCGATTTGAAAAAAAAGGACGCAGAGCCATATACAGGCTCGACGACAAACATGTTGAACTAATCATGCAGACTGCACTGGCGCACATGCTGGGCGATGGTTGTGCAACTCTGCAAGGAGAAAAATAAATGACCGAAATACTCTCATCAATCATGCATGAATCATGGGATGTTCTGCTGGAATCAGCACCATTCATGCTTTTGGGTTTTTTCATTGCCGGACTACTTAAAGCTTATGTAGGGCCGGAATTCATTTCTAAAAACCTTGGTTCCGGTAAAACCTCAGATGTATTCAAAGCTTCCATTCTTGGCGTCCCGATCCCACTATGCAGTTGTGGCGTAATCCCCGCAGCCGCGCAATTGCGCGAGCAGGGAGCAAGTAAAGGGGCAACCACTTCATTCTTGATCTCCACTCCTGAAACTGGTGTAGATTCCATTGCTGTAACTTACGCTCTTCTGGACCCGGTAATGGCATTCATCCGTCCTTTTGCAGCCTTTTTCACTGCGATGATAGCCGGAATTCTGGTTGACAGAGACGACAAGAGCAAAGAACCGGAAATAACTGCGCCAATCCCCGCTGCAGTACTGATACCTAAAATGGAATCCCCAAGCTCCAGAAATGAATGCGGATGTTCAGCCCCGTCCCTCTCCCCAGTTTCGGAAGCAAGCTGCCAAGATTCCGGATGCAGATGTTCAACTCAGGAAATTATACCGCAAACAGAGTCAAGTTGCTGCGATTCCGGGTGCGGATGTTCATCCGATAAAGCCCATGACCACTCAGACTCCACTTGCTCTGATTCCGGTTGCGGCTGCGGTCACAGCCATTCCGAAGAACGACCGGACTCCTTCATCGGGAAATTTTATTTCGGAATGCAATATTCTTTCGGTAACCTTCTGCAGGATATCGGAATCTGGTTCCTCGGCGGAGTATTACTGGCCGGGATATTCGGAGCGCTGATCCCTGACGGGTTCATTGAGCGCAACCTTGGTGACGGCTTCCTGCCCTTGCTGGTAATGCTGGCGGCAGCTGTTCCGCTCTACGTCTGCGCCACGGCCTCAACCCCCATTGCAGCAGCACTGGCCCTCAAAGGACTGTCACCCGGTGCAGCGCTGGTTTTCCTGCTGGCTGGTCCGGCCACAAATGCTGCATCATTCACAGTTGTTGCCAAGCTACTGGGTAAGCGTTCCGCGCTGATCTATCTCGGATCAATCATCGGATGTTCACTTGCGCTCGGCATGCTCACCAACTGGCTTTACTACTCTATCGGTCTAAGCGTGACTGACTGGGTACAGTCGGGATCAGAAGACGGACACGGCATGCTTTACACCCTTAGCGCATTCATTCTGCTTGCCTTAATTGCTGTTCCCAAGGTAACAACTTTGGTGAAAGGTGAATCATTGCACGGTTGTTCGCATTAAAAGAGAAAGGATGCCAGAAAGCACCGGAGGGTTTCAGATGACGGGTGAAGGCGTAGAAGCAATAATTATCATGCTGGTCATTATTCTTGCCATTTTCAAGATGGTTAAAAGAACCGGAATCGGAATGGGCCAACCCCCAGTCCGTGAACAATCGGATAAAAAAGAGATGGGCAGCAATGAATAAAGATACTGCTGGAATTGAAGCGCAACTAGAAGAGTTGCGTGGTTCTGAAAACTTCATCGGCTTTTGCGCCTTTGACCTTTTCCTTGACGATGATGAATCCAAACGCAAGGACGGGGTGCTGAAGATCTCACGCCATAACATGACCCCGGAAACTGGATTTCTCAAATTCACTTTTATAGTTGATGTCTACGGCGATAAACTCATTCGGAAACAGGTACTGGACCTTTTCGCCCGCTTTCATGATAACGAGCTGAAATCGGAAACCGACCCAGACTTCATGTACATCAAGCCTCCGGAACCGGCGACCCAGAAAGATAAATCATGGTTCATCGGTGAGGTCTTTTTCCATTTTGATTCCGTCAAAGGCTCATCAAAGGAAAATGTATACAACTTCTTCCTGCCCTTTCTGACCTTGCGGCTCCCGCTCGAATTCAGCGACCTGCAATGGTGGGAAACCGACAATGAGTTGAAAGAACAAAAGAAATCCGCAATTCAAGCTATAACGGATTTTATTATCAGCAAATTCTAAACATAATTACAATGTCAGAGCTAATTTGCCACTGTTTTGGATACACCAAGGAAGATATAATACAGGATGTCATCCGTAACGGACACTCCACCATTTATAAACGGATAATATCTGAGAACAAATCAGGCGATTGCCGGTGCGCTGAAATAAACCCCAAAGGCAGTTGATGCCTTCCTGAAGTCCGCCTGGAGGTGGACAAAATCATTAAACATTCAGTGCCAGACTTAAATGCACTGACAATATAAAACAAAAAAATCCCCTGCTGCATCTGCAACAGGGGATTTTAAATTTAGTATTAATCAACCTTAGAACTTGAAGCCGATTCTTTCGCGAATCTCATCCATGTTCTCTTTTGCCTTAGCCTGAGCTTTGGCAGTACCTTCGTGGAGAATATCCCAGACGAGCTGCGGATTTTCGTCCAGATGGCGGCGGCGTTCCTGCATAGGTTCGAGGAATTTAGCCATGTTTTCAGCCAGCAACTTCTTGCATTCCACACAACCACGGCTTGCGTTGCGGCAGCCTTCCTCGATCTCAGCACAGGTCTCAGCATCAGTGAGCAGCTTGTGGTAGGGATAGAGGTTGCAAACTTCAGGATCGCCCGGATCGGACTTGCGAAGCCTGTTTTTGTCGGTGAGCATGGACATAACCTTGGGCTTAACCTCATCCATAGGCTCGCCGAGGTAGATGCCGTTGTTGTAACTCTTGGACATCTTGCGGCCGTCGAGTCCGGGAAGTTTAGCGTCCTCGGTGAGCATTGCGTTCGGCTCGGGGAAATAATCACCATTCAAGTGGTTGAAGCGACGCGCAATCTCACGGGTCAGTTCCAAGTGGGGAAGCTGATCCTGACCAACAGGGACAAGCGAAGGCTTGTACATGAGGATATCCGAAGCCATAAGCACGGGGTAACCGAGAAAACCGTAGGTATTGAGTTCTTTCTGAACCAGTTCCTGCTTGATTTCCTTGTAAGTAGGGTTACGTTCCAGCCAGCCCAGCGGGGTCAGCATGGACAGGATCAAGTGCAGCTCAATGTGCTCCTTAACCTGTGACTGATGAAAGATCACACATTTTTCAGGATCAAGACCGGCAGCAATCCAGTCTTTAACCAGCTCAGGAACAAATCCACCAATCTTGCGGGGATCGGAATATTCACTGGTCATGGCATGCCAGTCTGCAACAAAAAAATAACATTCATGGTCTTCCTGAATCCTGACCCAGTTGACCAGAACACCGAAATAGTGTCCCAAATGCAACCTGCCGGTGGGCCTCATACCTGAAACAATGCGATTGTTTGTCTTACTCATTTTAAAAATCTTTTATGCTTGGCGGCTCTATTGAACCAGAAAATTATAGAAAAAACCCATGGCCGGACTGATGATCTTGCCGAGCAGTCCGAGCATTGCCAGTACGATTACAATAATAAATCCGTACCGGAACGACATAAATTTGAATGCGGCCTCACGGGGCATGAATCCGGCTATTATCTTGCTCCCATCCAAAGGCGGTATGGGCAGAAGATTAAAAAAGCACAGGGCCAGATTGATTATGACTCCCGCATTGGCAATCATCATCGCAGGCACAAGAATCTTGAGCATCAGCGGTGAAAGACCATTCGCATCGAGTGAACCAATGACCTTTACGACAATTGAGAACATTACCGCAAGTACCATGTTTGCCGCCGGACCGGCCAAAGCAACAATCATCATATCCCGCTGCGGATTTTTAAAATACATGGGATTGACAGGAACAGGCTTGGCCCAGCCGATCATGCGAGTCAGCACAAGGGCAAGGGTTCCCATCGGATCAAGATGCTTGATTGGATTCAAGGTAAGGCGTCCGGCCTGCTTAGCCGTAGGATCACCTAAAAGGTACGCGGCAAAACCGTGAGAGGCTTCATGGCAGGTAATTGCCAGAAGAAATGGTAAAGCAAGGATGCTTATTTCTTTGATTGTATTGGCGATGTCGAACATGGATTGTAAGCTTGTTCGCTTTTTAGAAGTGATAAATGGCAGGCCAGGAGGGATTCGAACCCCCAGCATTCGGTTTTGGAGACCGACGTTCTAGCCGTTGGAACTACTGGCCTGCATTTATGGGCTTGAGACATCTCTGCCGTCAAAGCCAAGCGAGTACTAGCACCCTCATATGGGTTTGGCAAGTAAAAAAGGAGCCTATTTTCACAGACTCCTAAAAAAAATTAATTATTTTGGTCATCAGGCAACACCTAAACAGATCGGAAATCACCCCAAAGCCTGCGAGACTTTCATTTTCAACTCGCTTAAATCAACGGATTTCACCACATAATGGTCAGCCGCGATGGACTTCATATCATGCTTGAAGCTATCGTAGGCTGTACTCAAAATAACTGGAAGTTCCTGATCCTCCTGTCTGATCTCCTGCAGCAGATCCAGACCGGAACGGTTGATACCAAGCTTGATATCCAGAACAACAAGGTCCGGGTTCTCCCGCCCGATGACTGCCAGAATATCCTCAGTACCATCAGAAGTGGCCACTTTATAGCCCCCTGCCTCCAGCTCCTCTCTGTAGAGCATCCGTATATGTTTTTCGTCGTCAACGACTAAAATTGTCTTCTGAGCCATATGCAACTCCTTGAAAGTCGTTTTTCATTATTAACAGTTTAGTTCAATATTCAAGCTCGGGTCAACATTTATAGGCTTTTTTTTCACCCATGCGCCATTTAGATTGCACACGTCTAATTCATGCCTTAAACCTAACCTATACTAACAGCGTTTTCCCGTTCTGGCTGCATTTTTTTCTATTTTTCCTCGATTGTAACTTTAAGAACAAAATTCTATCTCGTTGCAGTAGGAAAAGCTTGATGAAAACGCACTTAAACGCTAAAGCCCTAAGCCTCGGACATCATCATATCATATTTATAAAGAAAAAGGAGTCTGTCCATGGTAATTGTCAAAATCGAACCTGAAGGCCAGACAGTAGAATACACAAAACTTAAGACAGTCCTGCAATTACTGAACAAACAGGGGCTGCATCACACCGACACACTGGTCATCCGCAATGGTGAACTGCTCACCCAGGACGAATGGATCAATCAAGGCGATGAAATAACACTCAGAAAAGTAATTTCCGTAGGGTAATAATATGAACTGCAAGGTATGCAAAGAAAAGGCATTTGTTGCACTGCCCAGTCACAACGCCGCGTTCTGCAAAGAGCATTTTAATGCTTTTTTCATGAAGCAGGTTGCTC